>Ga0209246_10000330_pt1 | contig 21036 bp, 12 predicted proteins | sample LauGreSpBDMM15SN_2_FD_187560 | JGI IMG/M metagenome (GOLD analysis project Ga0209246, IMG submission 187560) | Freshwater lake microbial communities from Lake Michigan, USA - Sp13.BD.MM15.SN (SPAdes) (version 2) | ecosystem: Environmental > Aquatic > Freshwater > Lake | place: Lake Michigan...
GTTGGTAATTCTATAAGTGCTGGTACTTTGTCAGCAACTACTATTACAGGTGCAAATTTGAGTTTATCTGGTAACTTGAGTGTTGCTGGTACTTTAACCACTGTAAATATAACTAGTACAAATATGTTAAATACTAATATTTCAGCTGGTACAATTAATGCAACTAGTTTATCAAGTTTACAAAATGTGACTGCAACTAATGTATCTGCTGGTGTAGTTATTGCAAGTACTGGTGTTACTACTGGTACTATTAGTGTATCTGGGTTATCAAGTTTACAAAATGTGACTCTTACTAATGTTAGTGCTGGTGTAGTTATTGCAAGTACAGGTGTTACTACTGGTACTATTAGTGTATCTGGGTTATCAAGTTTACAAAATGTGACTCTTACTAATGTTAGTGCTGGTGTAGTTATTGCAAGTACAGGTGTTACTACTGGTACTATTAGTGTATCTGGATTATCAGCTTTAGCTAATGTTACCGCAACTAATGTTAGTACTGGAACTTTAAGGGCTACTGGGTTATCGGCACTAGCTAATGTTGCTGTTACCGGTGCTGGTGCTGGTGTTGGTTCAAATGGTTCATTATTGATTTCTGGAACTGACAACTACGGTCACTCTTTATATGTCCAGGCTGCAAATGGTAAAAGAATAGCATTTAGTAATAATGGATCTGTAGGAAATATTTTTTCGTATGATTACGGTAGTAATGTGCCACAAAATTTAATATTACAAGGTCCAGGTGGAAATTTAGGTGTAGGAGGACCTGCAAGTCCAGCTTACACATTAGATGTCTCTGGTACAGGAAGATTCACAAGTAATCTAGCTGTTATTGGTAATGTAGGTATTGGAACAACTAGTCCTAACGCACCATTACAATTAAGTAATACAGTTGCAAATAGAAAACTTGTATTATATGACGGTCAGAATAATGATCATCAATATTATGGATTAGGTATTAATGATGTTTCATTGAGGTATCAAGTAGATCTTGCAACGGCAAGTCATGATTTTTATGCGGGTACATCAAGTAGTACTTCTCGACACTTATTAAGAATTAGAGGTGATGGTAATATTGGTATTGGAACAACTAGTCCATCTGGTATGTTGCATTTAAATAATGCCGCATTATTTACAAGTACTGGAAATTTAACATGTACAGGAGACGTTATATCATTTGGAAGTTTGTCAGATCGTCGTTTGAAAAAGAATATTGAAACAATTGAAACAGCAAAAGCACTTGATATAGTATCTAAATTAAGAGCTGTATCATTTGATTGGAAAGAAGATATCTTTAATGAAGAAAAGAGAAATACTAGCGATTTAGGTTTTATAGCCCAAGAAGTTGAAGAATTAATTCCAGAAGCTGTATCAGAATATACACAAATTGAATCTGGAGAAGTTTATAAAAACATTAAACACGAACGTTTAGTTCCATATTTATTAAGTGCTATACAATATCTATTAAGCAAAGAAGCTTAACTTTTGATGTTACTTTAAAGCTTAACCAAAAAGTTTAAAAGCAAATTTAAGAGCAAATTTAAGAGCACCTTAATTAAACTTTTTCTTAAAAGTTTAATTAAACAATAACGCTCTTGTATTTTTAAATGTTGATTAAAGTTTAGATTTAAATAAAGTTTTTTTCAATGGTAATATTATAATAAATATGTCTACAAACAATGTCAATATTGTTAATACAAATAATTGGTACCAAAAGATGAAGACTAGCGGTACTCAAAATGTTACCAGTATGGTTTTAAGTGGTACAAATCCTAGTACACAAATGACATTAATTAATAGTGCGAATGATGTTCATTATCTTTCTGCAAATTATCCTTTATCAAAAACAAATGGATTTACATTGTCATTTCAATTATATATTACAGGAACTAATATAAATAGTATCGGTGCATATTTTGGTGTAACAGATCCGTCATTTGATGCGAATGGTGGTTTAGTTGGTCAATCTGGCGCAGTTGAATTAAGAATTGCTCCAGCTACTCCAATTTTTCAATTATATACTAATTATGGAACTAATAGTATAGTTGCTACAAGTGCAACTTCAGTCAGTGTAGGTGCTTGGCAAACTGTTAAAATAACTTATACACCTAGTGTTACAGGTACCTGGGTAGTTAATTATAATGGATCTGATATTATAAGTTATAATGACACCTTGTTTACAACGTTTGCAAATAATCAAAATACTATTTGTGGTATTTATGGATCTACTCCAAATACAGTTTCTGCTTCTATTAGGGCCGTTGACTTTAGTGTAAAACAAAGTATACCTATGAGTATACTCAAGAATACTTATAGTTTTTATCCTGAAGAATGCTTTATTAATAAATTAAGTACACATTCGCAAAATAATGCTGCTGCTGCGTTTGGATTACGTTTACTAAAAGCAGATTACTTGGGCCCAATAATTAATGTACGTCGTGGATCAGATAATGCAACTCTAGATTTTTACGCAGACAGTAAAGGTAATTTAGGAACAATTCTTTTCGGAAATGGTCAGACTTTATTATCTTGGTTAGCAGGATCCATAGGGTATGTTACTAGAATGTATGATCAAACTGGTAATGGTCGTGATGTTATTCAATCTACAACTTCTGCACAACCTAAAATTGGAACACCTATCTTAGACACAATGTCAAGTGCTGGTAAAAGTGCAGCAAGGGGTATTTATGCTCTTTACCGTGCAAATTCAACTTACCAAGGATCAACAATTAAATTAAGACGTAGTTCTGATAATGCTACAAGTGATTTTTATGCTGATGTATATGGAAACTTGACAGATGCCTCTGGTAGCACTTTTAGTTCTTGGATTGGATCTAGTACAGCTTATGTAGATACTTGGTATGATCAAAGTGGAAATAATTTTCACGCAACGCAATCGACCACAAATTTACAACCAGTTTACAATAATACATTAAAATTATTGGATTTTTCAAATAGTTCATTTTTAAATATGGGTACAGCAGGTGCAGGCCCAATACCAACAGGTACACTGAATGCTCCATATACATTTGTACTAAAACATGGTGCCACTGGTAGTATTCCTGAGAATGGTGCTTCTATTGTATCTGGAGGTGCTGGTGCAACAAATCAACTTAACGGTATATTAATGACTAGTAATTATCATAATTATTGGTATAACAATGATATAACTTATTCTAGTACACCTGTAACTGGGAACGTATTTGTATGTAAATATGATGGTACAACTAGAACTGGTTATATAAATAATAATTATATAAATTCTGCTGCAAGTAGTGGTTATACAGTAACAAGTGGTCAACAATATATTGGCAAAGAAGTTAGAGGTTCTAGTACTCAATTTACTGGTCAATTGTATAATGTTTTTATTTTTGGTACTTCGTTAAGTGATTCTGATCGTATGGCTTGTACATCAAATCCAACTGATCTAAATATAAAATATGATGGTAGTACTAGTTATCTTTACAATGGGAGTAGTGTTCCATTGAGTTCTGGTTTAAAAAATTATACATATATATTTAATGGACGTCCAGATAATAATATAAATGATAATGCAGTTATTGATCAATGGACTAATGCACAATCTGTTAGTACAAGAGCTGGTTTATTATTTTTAGCATCCAAGACGCTTGGATTTGTCGGTGAAAGTAATGATAATTTATATATGGTACCATATAGTTTATTTGTAAATAGAAAAATAGTAATGATGTGTAATCATAATCTAAGTTCTGGTAATATAAATATTAATGATAATGGAACAATTTATAATGCTTCAACTGGAAATCCGAGTACTTTAAATGTTGGGGTAGATGCTTTTGCTATTGGTAGAGGTTCAACTCGTAATTCAGAATATTATACTGGATTTATTAATGAAGTTATAGTTTTTAGAAATACACTTACAGCAAAAGAATCGCAGATTTATTTTACTCCAAACGCAATAACGCGTAAAACGTATAAAAGTCAACCTCGTTTACAAATCAAAGACACCCCAAAGGACATTGGAGCCATACCATATGGTGCAGTTGTAGCACTTGACACGCAAATGTTGTTAAATATGTCACCAGGTGCCTTAGTTACAAGTTGGAATGGATTTACAGGTTACAATAGTCCAGTTTTAAATGCGGCAACTTATAATTCTACAGGGTTAGTATATGATATTCCACCATATGTTTCTTTAACAAATAATAATGTATCTGCAAGTCTAACTACAGGTCAATATCTAAATACTGGTAGTAAAACATTTAATATTAATACAAACGGTGGATTTACAGCAGTTTGGTTTGGTGCATTTACTGGAACTGTAAATAATCATGAACGTATTTTTGATTTTGGTAGTGGAACAAGTAATAATATAATAGCAGGGAGAAATGGTACAGGTACAAATATTTACTTTTATATGCTTAATGGAAGTGTGGACTATTCTATAATGACAGGTTCAGGTGTGATAACCCAAAATGAATATGCTGTGTGGACATTTAGATACACTGCTTCAAGTAGATTAATGGAAATATTAAAAAATGGTGTATCATTAGTTACTGGAACAGCAGGTGCAGCTATTACTAATAGAACATTAACAAATACTTGGATTGGTCGTAGTAATTTTACACAAGATACTTACTCAAATACAAATACAGTCGGGTTATATGTTTATGACAGTTATCTTTCAGACACTAGAGTCGCTTCAGTTTCAAATCATCTCATGTACTCTACAACAGCTACTGTTCCAAGTGCTTTACCAGATTCAAATAATAAAATTGTTCGTTATGGTTCCGTGTTATCACAAGGATATCGAAATGGTCAAGCAATGTTTTTTAATGGTCACTTAGATAGTTATCTAGATATTCAAGATATTCCCAATTGGCCATTAACATTTTGTTTTTGGTTTCGTAATACGTCAACTGCAGATACTTCTCCAGCTACACTTTGTAGTCAAGATGGAGCTGGTAATGGTTCTGCGGGATGGGGTATACAAGTGGATATATTTTCAAATGGTACTTCATTAGCTCCATTTTATTCTACAAATGGGTCTACTTATACAGCAATGACTATATCGACGGTTTCTATAAATGCTTGGCATCATGTTGCTTTTGTTATTACACCAACAACAGTTGCTTATTATCTTAACGGAACACTTATTCAATCAGTTGCAGCTGTAGTATATAATACAAATAGACTTGTTATAGGAAAGAGTGGTGATAATGTAAGACCATTAAATGGATATATCCAGGATATCCGTGTATTTGACTATGCCTTACGTGCTGATGAAATAACTGCGATAACTAATAGTTCAGGAGAAGAACGTGCATTGGCAAATTACAATAATCCTACAAATTATCTTGTAAATATGTCAAATTGGTATAATGTTGTGAATATTAATAAAACTGGAAGTTATACAATTTCTACAGCTGGTTCTGGTACAAATGTATTTTATCAATTAACATCTACTGTAGCTGATTCAAGCAATACAATATTTAATTCTACAAAAATACAAAATTACAATAGTTTCACTTGTTCATTTGATATTCAAACTGATTCCGCAAACGGTGATGGTTTTTATTTTTATTGTGGAGCTACTAGTTCTACTACTGTACCTACTGGTACAGCTGGTACTGCCGCAAATTCAAGTTATTACTTTTATTTTAAAACATCAGGAACAAAGGGTATTTATTTATTTAATGACCAAGGACAGCAATTAAGTTATTCACCAGTTTCTGCAACTGTTTTAACTAATTCACTTTATGTTCCAATTACAATAGTTTATAATAGATCTACTAAGAATACTTGGACATTTAATGTAGCAAGTAGAGACATTCTCGTTTACGATGACCCTAATAATACAAATTGGGTATCAAATATTGCAGGTGACATATGGGGTATTGGTGCAAGAACAACGAGTAATACTATGCTTTGTTATATTCGTCGTTTAGAATTAGCTTATACACCTTTTGTTAATAGCATAAATACTAATATCAATGCTCAAAATAATACGAAATTTCCACCTGGAGCAATGACTGCACCTTCTACTACATTTACAGGAACAAGTATATTAGATGGTGTATATACTGCGACTCAAAGTTCTCCTGGAGAGGGGGGAGGTGTTGTAGCCTATTATGCGTTTGATAATAATAGTAGTACCCACGCAGGTGAAATAACTACGTACAATTATACTACAGGAAATTATACTGGATCGAAAAGTACTGCAGTGAAAAATTTAGTAACAAATGTTAATACAAGTTACAGTGGAGAATGGTTTCAAATTGGATTACCAAATGCTGTATCTTTAAATTCATTCGGATTAATGGGTAGACAAGATGTTAATTTAGTTTTAGAAAGAACACCAACTACATTTTATATAGCTGGAAGTAATGACAATAGTACTTGGGATCTTTTACATAGTACATCTGGTGCTACGCATTCATTAGGAGTTATGCAATATTTTACATGTAATGCTGGTAATACTAATAAATATAGTTATTTTAGATTAATCGCTAATAAACTAGGTAATGCAGGAGCCACTATTAGAAGAGATAATGTAGCGATAGGTGCTTGGGACCTTTATACACAAATGAATGCTGTAAATGCAAATGTTGTAGCAGTTCCTCCTTACTCTATGACAGCAAATACAACAACATTTGCTGGTAATTCTATTTACGATGGTACTTATACACTTACATCTAGTAGACCCAGTGGACATTCTACTATGGGTGACATATATGTTATATCAAATGATTCGTACGGTACTGATGCAAATGTTTGGGGACCTCTTAACCAATATCAAGGCGCTACAGGTGCTTATTTAGGATCAGTAAGTACAACTGTATCTGGTGTTTCGCAAAGTGGAGAATGGGCACAAATGCAATTACCTAATCCAATTGTACTTTATTCATTTTCTTTAAACTTTTGGTGGTCAAGTCAAGCTTATTGGGCAAAAAGTTTCATAATTGCTGCAAGTAATGACGGTACTACTTGGACAAATATTTACGACACTACAACTGCAAGTTTTGTATATGGTACAGCTCAAACATTTGTAGTAACTGGTTCTAGCGTTGCTTATCGTTACTTTAGATTAATAGTCAGAGCTACATCTGGTATATTTCAGTGTGAGTGGTGGATATTAGATCAATGGAAATTATATACAAATGCAAGTAATTTAAATTTAATGAAATTTCCTCCAGCTCCATTAACAGCTGATACACCAGTTACATTTACAACAGTAAATGCTAAAAATTGGTATAACGTAATGAGTTATGGTGTAGAAACTGGGTCATTTACTCCTCTTTTGGAGCTGTCAGATCCGTTAGTACAATTACGATTAACTAACAATACTTCTAATCTTAGAACTTATTGTAATGTTGCAGGTCAGCCAGTAATGAATTACGATTCTTTTACATTGACATTTCAACTATGGGCTGCAATTAATACTCTGGGTGATCATATAAACTTATACTTTGGAGGTGGTGCATATGTAGTTCAATATTTATTTGAACTTGCTAATTATCAAGGTATAAGAATGAATACAAGTAGTGTGGCAAATCCAGTTGTTTCGGCAACAAATTGGTGGAATAGTACTTGGAATAATATAAGAGTCGAATACCTTAGAGGTCCTACTAATACATGGACTATGTTTTTTAACGAAACACAAATTTTACAATACTCTGATCCATATTGGTATAGAACAGCTGGTAGTGGATGGGGATTTAGTACATATAATGGGACAGCGACATTTGATAGTTATATTCGCGGAGTAGAAATGACAATTGCTCCACAAACTTTGCCTGGAAATAGTATAGTTAGTGGTAGTTACACAGCATCTGCGAGTACAAATTCTCCTGATTTTATATCACCATCATATGCCTTTAATGATAGTTTAAAGAATAAAAGTACATACAGATACTGGCACTCTGGCTTCAATTATAGTTCTGGACCTTATACTGGAGGTGTTACTACAACTGTTTCTGGTACGAGTTACGCAGGTGACTATTTACAATTACAAACACCTAATCCTTTAGTATTACGTTCGTTTAGTATTTATCCTAGACAAGATGCCGATTTATGGGCATCAAGATCTCCAAAGAACTTTGTTATGGCTGGAAGTAATGACGGAAGTACATGGTATCTTTTACATACAGCAACAGGTGTAAATGATTGGTCAAGTGCTGACAAGTATTTTGTATGTAATGGAACCAGTGTTGCATCTAAATATACATATTTTAGATTAGTTGTAACGTCTGTTTTAACTGGAGGTAATTCTCTTCAAATACAAAATTTAAATTTATATACTCCAATGACATTGAATAATTCTATCACTCCAGCTACACCAAAGGGACTTTTAGATGGATTAACATGGAAGTATTTTGATGGATTTTCTTATAATTTGGTATCACATTATACAACAAATACATATAGAAATATTGGAAGATTTACAGATGGTACAAATGTAGGAACAATAACAAGTGGTCAATATATAATTAACGGTGGTGATTCTTATTCTATGGAAATATTTGGATACTTTAGAGCATCTGTATCAGGGACACATACGTTTTATTTAGCGACAGATGATGGAAGTTATCTTTGGATAGGACCTAATGCATTGGTAGGATATACTACAAGTAATGCAAATATTCAACATCCAACTTTTAATTCTTTTAACCCTATTTCTTATACCGTAACATTACTTGCTGGTACATATTATCCTATAAGAATACATTGGACTGAAAGTGGAGGTGGAGGTGGTGATGATTTACGATTTAGTTTTACACCACCAGGTGGAATACAAACTTACAATGGTCAAGGATTCTTCTTTTCTGGTACAGGTGTAGATTCAGCATTTCCACAAGAAAATGCAAAGATTATTAAAGATCTTACTAATACAAATAAGGATGGAGTATATTATATACTAGTCAATGGTATTAGTACACCAATACATTGTTTGATGAATGATTGTTATGATGGTGGTGGTTGGATGATCCTAATGAAAGGTACAAGAGGATCGACGTTTCAGTATTCTTCGAATTACTGGTCAACAAAAAATACATTGAATGCTGGTGATCTTACGCGTAACGACGCAGATGCAAAATACAATACGTACAATTATAGTACTGTAAAGGACGTTTTAGCAATATTTCCAGATATTCCATCAACTAGTTACATTAATCCTTATGGTCAAAATGGTGGAAGTATATTTGTTAGCGATGGTTGGACTTGGATGATGAATAATTGGAATGAAACTTCAAGAACCACACCATTTACAGGATTTAATACAACTAGATTACCTCATCAAAATAGTACAAGTTCATTTCAAACATATGGTATAAATAATCCATTTAGATATAATGGATTTGGTGATTGGTGTTCAAGACAAACTGGATCTTACCAGCATGTATTTTATTCAGTTGGTAATAATGCTAACGTAAGGTGGGGATTTTTATTTAATAATGAAACAAATGAACTTAATACTTGTGATGTATTTTGTGGTATAGGTATGGGTGGCCTTGCAAATTATAGCGCTGGTGATTATAATGCTTATCCCCCCGGTTGGGCACCAGCAGGTATAAATAGAACATCACGATTTGAAATGTATGGTCGATAACAAAAAAGTTATATCAAAACAAAGCTACGCTTAAAAAGTTATCAAAAAATGTAACGTATTTAATTACTTTTTTTTGATTTTTTGATGTTATATTTAATTACTTTTTTTTGATTTTTTGATGTTATATTTAATTACTTTTTTTTGATTTTTTGATGTTATATTTAATTACTTTTTTTTGATTTTTTGATGTTACTTTTTTTAAAAGTAACGTATTTAAAAACAAATTTTTTTATATATTAAATTTGTTTTAAGAAATGTCATTTAATTCGCAAGTTGAAAAGTTATTAACGGATTTGGATATTATTTCTTATTTTACAACTGGAGACAGAGATATTTTGCAGTTTATTAAAAAATATATTGAAGTGGATAAAATATTATGTTCAAGTATGCAAAAAACTGATTTGTTGTATGATAAATTGGAGGAAATTAGGTCTGCGTTATCTAATAATAATACACAATTATCGAATCTGTCAACTAATTTTTCAAATTCTACAAGTATTTTACAATCAAAAATAGAAAATATAAGAGATATTACAAATAATGAATTAAAAGGAATGTTTTTAGAGTTACAACAACAATTATCTAGAGGTATAGAAACATCAGAATTAAAAGTGGTGTTTGAAAATTTTAGAGAACGTATTGATATACTTAACAATCAACGGTTAAATGATATGGATCGTAAAAATTTGGAGATTTTTTCTAATTTGCAAAGTAGTTTTGAGAGGTCACTTGATTCTCATCAAATTAATAATAAAATAGTATCTATCGAGTCTACATTGTCGAGTATTAATGAAAATTTTTCAAATAATTCGGCGAAAAAGGGTCAAGTTGCAGAAACTGTTTTGTTTAATGTATTAACAGATGCTTTTTCAGATACGGAAATTGTAGATACATCACATATTGCAAATTCTGGTGATATTCAGATGATAAAGGATGAAAAACCGGTAATATTAATTGATTCGAAAAATTTTGGAAGTAAAACTGTACCAAAAAGGGATCTTGATAAATTTTATACAGATATTCAGCAAAATAATTGTTCAGGAATTCTTTGTAATTCATTTGGTGGAATAGCTAATAAACAACATTTTGAAATAGACATTGTGGATAAAAATATAATAGTGTTTATTCATAATCATCAATTTGATTCTGGAGTTTTTCGTTTAGCAACTAATATTATTTATAATATGCATCAAGAATTGCGTGATAAACAAACGGATAGTATAATATTAGATCAAAGATTGTATCAAAATATTAAAATAGAGTACAATTATTATATTCAAACATTTAGACATCATCTTGATATAATAAAATCAAATGTAAATTCATTATCACAACTTAGTTTTACTCTTTTGGACAATTTTTTTAAACGTAAAGCAACAAATGTAGAGTTAAAAGAATATAGTTGTCACATTTGTTCTGCACAATTGTCTACAGAAAAAATATTAAAAACACATTTGAAAAAACAACATGGTAATATACTACCACCTACGAGTACTAAACCACTTGTTGCATCTGTCGTGTACAATCCAGTAGGAAGACCTAAAAATTCAGATGAACATAAAAAGAAAATTAGAAAAAAGAAAGAATTACTTTTAGAAAAAGTAGGGCCAAAGCCCTCAAAAGACGACAAAGACGAAACTACAGAAAATGAAGAAACTACAGAAAATAATACAGAAAAAGACGACAAAGAAGGTCCTGAACCAATAAATATTGTTAAATTTTAGAAAAGAAAAAGCTGTAAAGTGTATAAAGTAATTATTTCATTTATTTAAAATAATTATTTTAATGTGTATATAACAATGAATGTATATATAAGTATTTTTTTACTTGTTTTTGGATATTTTATCTTTTCAAAATTATGTAAAAATGTCACCGTTAATTCTAAATATAAATCGCATATTATATCGCGTATTATGAGAGGTAGTGCAAGGTGGGCTTTAGCTAGTAAACAAGACAAGAGTCCTTTAGTGGCAGTGTTGCATGCAAATTATGGATGTGCTTATTTGTGGGCTTTAAAGGACGTATTTAACGATTATGAAATTAAATCGGCTACTGGAATTGATGTTATAGAATTTCAAAATAAGATTACAGACATTCAAGATAATGCTACGAAACGCATGACTAAATTATGTCCAGCTTATGCAAGTGGTATACATGATACTATTCTTTCTGGTATTGCGGGTGACACTTTATAAGTGGAGTCTTTATAAGACACATTATAAGACACATTATAAGACACATTATAAGACACATTATAAGACTATAGGATAAGATAATTCAATCATAGCTGAACTTGTACCGTATGAACTATCTGAACTATCTGAGCTTGAAGAGCTCGAAGAGCTTGACGAACTAGAAGAACTTGAAGAACTCGAAGAGCTTGAAGAATCACTGCTTGAGCTTGAACTAGAAGAGCTTGAAGAATCACTGCTTGAACTTGAGCTTGAACTAGAAGAACTATCAGTTGAACTAGATCTAGAAGAACTACTATCACTGCTTGAACTGGATCTTCCTCGTGATTGGGCGATTTGAAAGGTGATATTTGCATCAGGTGCAATTTCCTTTGTAATTTTTTTTGCAATTTTTTTTGCTTTTGTTTTTGTTTTTATTTTTTTTGTCATGTTATACTATATAGCAAGAAAAAAAATATACACATTACACGTATAATACATAAAAAATAAAATAATCAAAATAGACGAATATTGTAAGTTATGGTAGTCGTATATATTCGTTATGATTATCGTTATGATTTCGTAGTGATTTGATTATTTTTTCAAAGATATGTATGAATATGTATACCAAAGTAGTTATGATTAGACTAATAAGTAAATAAAGAAAGAATGATAGAAAAAAGTAAACACGATTATCTATATTTTCAAAGTTTAGTTTTAATTCGATTGTGGGGATTTCGTCATTCATATTTACAATGACCTTATTTTTATTTTTATTCAGTTTCTTTAAAATTTACATTTTATTTTTTTAGAGAGTAATTATAATTACTTTGGTATACATATTCATACATATGTTTGAGGAAATTAGAGATTTATTTCTTATAGAACATGGATCTTTTTCAAAGTTTTTGCAATTTGAAACGTTAATAATAGTTTTAGTATCATTGGTATTTTTTAATACGTTTTTTGAAAAATCTTATGGTTTTGTTATTATTTTATTAGTATTTGCAATTTATATAGCGAATCAATATGTTATTGTTAGAAATAATAAAACGCAAGATTTTAATAGAATTACTCTAACGAAATTGTCTCAGTTACAGAAAAAATCGTTAGATTATATTACGGATCAAATACGATTAATGAATTCTCAAGTTTCCAATGGTGGTTCTTTATCGCAAAAAGATATGGATAAATTATATAAACGTCACGAATTAAGTAGTATGTATATAGATGCTAATTTGATAAACTTTTTATTTTCAGTAATTAAATTATACGACTATAATCCTGGTGAATATTATACGTTATTACAAGGAACAAATAATATTTTAAAAATAAAACGTGACATAGATGTTTTTTATGAAAGTAATGGTGTATATCCTGAAAATACAAGTGAATTGTTTCAAGGTGCTCTAGAGCTAAAACAAAAAACTATTAATAATATGCACAACTTTATATATACAGTTCCTAAAATGAATATAATGTACAACTATATTAATGATTCTATAGAAAGATATTCTATATTAATTTCAAGAGTTACAGATGATATTTATGCAAGTTATAAAAAAAATATAAAAGAAAGGGGGATAAATAACAGTACAAAATTTGTAAATTATAATACTACAAAACATTTTGACGAAATGGATAATTATTCACCTATTCCTGGAACTAAATCAAAAATGATAAACTTTTACATTTAGTTACTTTAGTTACTTTAGTTACTTTAGTTACTTTTAAAAAAAGTAACATCAAAAGGGGGAAAGTAGGGCCAAAGCCCTTCAAAAATAAAGGTTTAAAGTAAAGGATTACGCTTAAGCTTTACTTTTTAAAGTCAAAAAAAAGGTTATCCAAATACAATAAAGATTTACAATCTCCTTTTTGTGTAAAATATTTATGTAATAATTTATACAAACTATCCAAGTCTTTGTTACCGATGGCAAACCTAAAAGGTACTAGATATGCATGTGTAAAATCAATAATACAAAGTGTAAGTTTTTTGGGATTAATAAAAATATTACCAATATGTAAATTTCCATGTACAAGATCGTGTTTTTTAAAATTATTAACAAATGCAAATAATTCATTTGATAAAACTCGTAACAACCCATCGTGATTACAAGTTTCTAGATAATTATATAAAGAAATTTTACCATTTAGAATATAACGTAACTTTTTGTTTTTAAGATCAATATCAAAATCTGTTGTAATTTTTTTATTTAATAAATATTGATGTAGAATAATTTCTGTTGCAAAGTTATGTTCGTCTTTGTAATATTTTACAATACTTGTCGACTCCTTTTCGTAAAAACTATTTCTTGTTCCTAGGCATTTGTTTAATAAACAACATTCTGGATCTATAATGTCTTGTTTGAATATATTATTTTTAATATCAGTTTTTGGATTTTTTAACATAAATTAATATACATATTATTATATGTATAATAAAAATATTATTTTAACGTCAAATTGTTTTGTGAAAGTTTACGTTTATAAAAAGATATTTCTGAATTTAAATGTAATATGCGAACATAATGGTTTGTATTTGGAAAACATTTATAGTAATTTTTTACCATTTCTTTTTCACGCAATAATTTGCGTAGATGTGATTCATCTTTATTTATAAAACGACTATTGGTTAAATATAACATAAAATGCCCGAGAAACCTTTATTTTTGAAAGGGCTTTGACCCTACTTTTTTTAAAAGTAATAGTAGTTACTTTTCAATTTTTAATTAACAAACGCTCTATATTTAAATTGGCAAGATATAAATTCAGAGAAATCTGGTGTTGTATAGAAATTGTATACCTGTATCATTACCGACATATGTTTTAATGATTTCCCATGATCCATTTTTATTAATACCGCGGATATGGAAATTTGTATATAAATTAGAAGATGCTAGTATTTTAGCACAGAGATATATGTCAAAACCCCAGATAGTATTATCAAAGTACAAATCGGTAATATCTGCAAAAGTAGATTGATTGTTTTGACCGGTAAAAATAATAGATGTAAAACGATCTTGTGAGTTTGGTGTCATTTGTGTATTATTAACATATAATCTTTCACCAACGTGTAACGTTTTACCTATACTTCCACCACCGGCAGTGGTTATTGTTCCACCTCTAGTAATAGAACTTGAATCTGTAGTATTTGATATACTAATACCTCCAGCTATTAAAATACTACCAGATGATGAATTAGATGATTCTGCTGTCGATGCATATATAGCAGATCCAGCATATACGGGTAAATAATCAGAAAGAACAACATTTGATTGATCAGGATTTTGAACTGTAGATCCAAATTCAAAACGATTATTAATTTCGTTATAAAATACTCCAACAAATGGTTTATTATACATGTATATATTATCACCTCCTGAAGGATTTTGTATTGTCCAATCGGAAGAAATTGTTGCTATTTTAGTAGTTCCATTATAAGATGTTATTTTTCTAATTTGATTATTACTAAATCCAGACTGGATTTTCAACCACCATCCTGTATAATGATCATCTATTGCACTACTCGACATACTAAACTTGATTTGAGTAGAATTCATACCGGATTGATTTGGTAATGTTATTATTTCCGGATATGAATCAGCTACTACATCACCTGCCCCTGTATCATTATCTTGTTGATAACGTTGTACAACAAATCCAGAGTCACGTGATCCAGATGGACCAGAGTTTAGTACCAAGATATTATCTTTGATGACAGTATTGACGGCATTAATTGATGTAGTTTGTCCATTAACGGTTAAATTTCCTATAATTTGAGTATTTCCTAATACGTTGACATTTCCAGAAATACCAATTCCACCTGAAATTAATACGGCTCCTGTACTGACATTATTACTAGGTGTGCTAGAATAAATAACTATATCTCCACCAATATTTACATTTTTAGCAATACTTATACCACCAGCTACTGTTAACGCACCTCCATTTTCCAAAGTGACAGCTGGACTGGTATTTGGTATACTGATTCCTCCTAAAAATACAACACTTGCACTGTTTTTAGAAGTTGAATTAGTAGTATTATTAAACAGGACAACACCATCTGAATTAGAAATATCAAATGTTCGTTCTACGTGATTTCCTAAAGAATCATATCTGGATATAGAAAACGTTTGTGATACAGTGGATTTATTAATGGAAAATCGTCTAATATTAAAGTTATCATACATATTGATAATATTATCAGTGATACTCTTATAATTAGTAACACCCGAAAAATAGGTATTGCCACCAATATAAACATCTTTAGCAATACTTGCACCACCTGCTGCTAAAAGGCTTCCACTTGTACCAAGACCTATAGCATTTGTATCTGTTTGTATAGTGATACCACCATAAGTAACTAATGATCCTGAACTGTAATTAATAGAATCATCTACAGAAGTTAATGTTAAATAAGCATATGTACTAGAACTACTACCACTTCCATTGATTGATCCTCCTACGTATAAATCACCCCCGACAGATGCACCACCAGCTACACTTAATCCACCTCCATTACCAACGTTAGTTGCATTCTCGCTATTTTGAATTGAAAGACCACCGTGTATAATAACAGATGCTTGTAAATAAGATGTAGATGGTGTTTCGTCTAAAAAGTGTGTTACACCACCTATAAATACATTTTTAGCAATACTGGCACCGCCCGCAATAGTAAGAGAACCCCCATTGGTAATAGATTCTGATTCAGATGAAGTCATTATACTTATTCCACCAGTCATAACTAAACTTGCTGTAGATGAATTTATACTATCTATAGAACTAGTCAATGATACAACGTCATTACAATGTAAAGTACCACTTATATCTAATTTTGCAATTGGATCTTTTAGTCCAACACCTACGTTACCAGATGTTTGTAACACTAATTGGTTATAATTATCAAGTGAGTGAATGTCAATAAATCTAGCAAAACCCATTCCTTCACGTGTTGTTTGAATGTAATATCCATTTGTAGTAGTTGAAATTTGCAACGATTCATTATTTAAAGCATTTGGATTACCAAGACTATAAATAGAAAAGTCAAATGGGTAAACGGTTGAAGAAACAGATGTGTCACCGATTATGTGTAAACTTGGATATTTATTTTGTGATCCTGTAACAGTTAAAGTTGAAAAATTATTGTTAAGAGTAGTATTCATTTTCATTTGATAATCAACTTCACTTCCTAAAACAAAATCACTTCCTAAAAACAGATCTTTTTTAATGGTAACACCGCCAGCTACTCTTAAAGATCCTGTACTAACACCTGTGGAATTTTCAGTAGAAATAATGTCAAATATATTATCAACTGTAGTTTGAGCATTAAACAAAATTGTACCAGATGTTTGTATAACTACATGTTCATTTCCTAAAACAAAGTCTCTTAAGATACCTGTTCCAGAATGTTTTGCACCAATTTCGTAATAATTATTGGTAGAATCCCATCCTACACGTAAATATTCGCTATTTGAAGTTTGAGAAGGTAATCCTAATCCAAAAATGCAAATGTCATTGTTTTCCGTAGTAGTTCCATCTTTTGTAAAAAAATTAATACTAGAATTTTCAGAAGGATTACCAGATTGAAATGATAAATCAGTGTCAGATTTACCTCCTCCGACTATTGTGTAAGGTTGTGTTTTACCAGATAACCTGATGTCACCTTCACCGGTAATTTTAAATATTTCATCACTGCTTCCTGTATAAAAAATATGAGAAGATGCTGTATAAACAAGTGATCCTTCTGTATTTCCAAATCCAGTAAAGTCTGATTGTGTGAGGTTTCCTGATAAAATAATTTTATTCTTTTTAGAATTTGACTGATCTATAGATAAGGAATCGCCCATAAAAGTATGTTTGTGAATACTGGCACCTCCAGCTACACTTAATGCACCATCTGAAATAGATACTGCATCTATTGTATTAGCTATACTAACACCCCCATTAATAACCATACTAGAAGTAGACATATTTGTAAATGGTGTTGTATCAGCTACCAATACACGATTAGAAAAAATAGATTCAGTGTGATTAATGGTAAGATTTTGGTTTAAATTGACACTGTGTCCAGTTGAAGAAAGAATATCTATATCGCCTGTGAAATTATGTATATTTAAGTGATCACCAGTGACATTAATTGTAGATGAACTAATATTTAGTGAATTATTTAATGTTAATTGATGTTCGCAACTATTTACGATAATACCATTTGAAGTTTCGATTGTACCTACTACATTTATATTTTTAGCAATACTTACACCTCCTGCTACAGTTAATGCGCCTCCATTTGAACTATCTGATACATTTGTTGTGGATCCGATACTGATTCCTCCAGAAACGAATAAAGCTCCAGTAGATGAATTGGTGCTAGGATTTGATATATTGATTTGCAAGGATGTATCACTTAATTCTAAACGTTTGTTGACACCATCTGGACTAATATAAAAATTTTTATTTGTTATAGTATCTAAAAATAATCTATGGGTACTTAGACCATTTATCTGTAATATACTATTAGTACTATCCAAGACTAGATCTTTTCCTATATATGCATTTTTCATTATACCAACGCCACCTCCTACAGTTAACGCACCACCAGATGTTGAACTATTACTGTCTATACTTGCAGTAATACTAATTCCTCCTTTAGTTAAAAATGATCCTGTCAGAATACTATCACTAGTAGTTGTGCTATTGATGGTAACATCGCCATTTTGTATAATCAATGGAGATTGTTGGGCTTCAATTGTTATCCTTTTCAAACGTATATCAGCCATTCTTAAATACACTAAAGATATTTTTTTTCTAAATCAAACAAAGAATTTTTTGGTTTTCGTAAAATAATGTAAAATAAAATAAAATATAATATTAAATACATAATGTTTGACAGACCTATATTATTTTACAGTGATTATTGTATGCATTCTACGAATTTTTTAAATACACTTGCTAAAAATCCTGAATTGTTTAATAGTTTTATTAGGATTAGTATAGATGCAGATCCGAATACACGGGTGAGACCTAATATTTTTTATGAACTTCAACAAGTGTTAAATTATAAAATTGAAGAAATACCTACAATTATTACACCAGGACCTGAACAAGTATTAACTGGTGATAGAGCTTTTGAGTGGTTGGAGTTACAAAATGAACAATGTAAACAAAAAGAAGATTTGCAGGGATTTAATCCTATAGAAATGGGATCATTTTCAGATTCTTATTCTTTATATGGATCAACGGATTTAAATAATGCAAGAGATCAATGTTTTCAATTTGTAAACAAACCAGGGCAATCTATTGAAACTCCAGAAGAAACTTCACCTGTGTCAAAAGATGGTTTGTCTCACAAACAGAAAGAAAGAGAGTCATTTGATAATATTCACTCAATGACACAACAACCGAATAAATTTGTAAATGAAATGCAATCAAAAATGTCTGAAAAGCAAAAAGATGTTGAAAATAAATATCAACAAATGATGTTTGATCGTCAACAATTTACTCCAAAATAGTTACTTTTAAAAAAAGTAACATCAAAAGGGGAAAGTAGGGTCAAAGCCCTTTCAAAAAGAAAAAGTAACTAAAGGTTAACCAAAAACCCCTTTTTTTTGATATATTTATTTTTTTTGATATTACTTTTTTTAAAAGTAATTATATAGTATATTTAATTAGATGTTAAAGGACTTTTTGTTAAAGGTAGTACTTTTAGTAATTATAGTACTTATAGTAGTACTTGTAGTACTTAAGCGACGAGAAACATTTTTCGTGGCATACAATTCCCAAAATATCCCAATAAATAAACAACAAACATTAGATGAATCTGATGCTGTTTATTTAAATAATGCTTTAAATGAATATAATACATCTAGTTTTCCAAACACATATGATTATGTAAAATATACAAGAACAAAAAAAGACAAGTTACCTTTACCTTTGTCTAATAAAGTACAAGAATTGATTAGTGAAAAGGTGATTACTATATTAATGATTATAAATAAAGGTGATAGATTAGAAATAAGAAAAGTAGGGTCAAAGCCCTCGGAAGGAGAACCAGAGGCGCAATCAGAACCATTTTATGATTTATATTGGAAAGTGATAGATAATAATATACATTGTGTTTTTAAAATGGATATAAAGAATAAAGAAAAGGGGTGGTCGAGGACTTTTAAAATATATGTAGTAGTTAAAACTGGTAAAGAGGGAAATGTGGATATTATTATTAAAACAATATCTTTAGAGGAATTTTCCTACTTGCCATTTGAAGGTATAAATCAGAATGATGAAGGTCCAAATTATTATAAAATAGAAAATACATTACGTTTGATGGATCCTTATTTGACAAGTGGTAGAGAAATGGAAATAACAGATAGTATGAAGAAGAATTTTAATAATGTATTAAATAAAAAATATTTAACTTAAAATCATTATTTATTTTATTTTAATATATTATAATATTATAATGCCATCTGTTAAAAGACGTTCTGCTAAAAGACTTTCGGTTAAAAGACGCTCAGTTAAAAGACGTTCTGCTAAAAGACTTTCACCTAAAAAATCTTCACCTAAAAAACATTCACTTAAAAAATCTTCACCTGAAAAAGTAACATCCGAGTATAAAATGAGTGGGATGGGTGTTTTATTAAATATGTACGGTGGTGCCAGTGAAGCTTTAGAACAACAAGTTGCTATGAAATTAAAAGAGATAGCTGAATTAAAAAGACAATTGGCTGTTGAAAAAAATAAAGAACGTATGATTCAGATTCAGAAAGCTATTGTACGAATTGAAAGTGATATACAAATCGCTAAAGAAAAGATGAAACATCTTTTAAAGGGTGCAGCTGACACTGTTTCAAAAGCTGCTGCTTCTTTAGGTACTAAAACATCAGGTGCTTTATCTAAATTGAGTTCTGATCTTTTTTCATATAGGTCACGTGCAAAAGCACAGTCGCAAGCGCCAGTTCAAGCAAAATCACAAGCGCAAGCGTCACTTCAAAAGATGTCGATGGACGACAATGTAGTTTTAGATGATTACCAGCCATTTTCACCATCGATTCCTCCTGCTTATTCTTTTAAGGGAGGTAGTAAAAAATATGAACGCAGAATTGAAAAACGATTTGTGGCATCGTCTCCTTCAAAGATTAGTTTATCGATTACTGGTGAAAGTGAAGAATAAGAATTTAATTCTTAATTCATCTTAAGTACCTAGGCAAGGTATCTTACTTCTTCTTTAATTACTAAATTAATATTACTAAAAGCATTATTAAAATGTTTTAATTTTTCGTAAAT
>Ga0209246_10000335_pt1 | contig 20929 bp, 27 predicted proteins | sample LauGreSpBDMM15SN_2_FD_187560 | JGI IMG/M metagenome (GOLD analysis project Ga0209246, IMG submission 187560) | Freshwater lake microbial communities from Lake Michigan, USA - Sp13.BD.MM15.SN (SPAdes) (version 2) | ecosystem: Environmental > Aquatic > Freshwater > Lake | place: Lake Michigan...
GAAGATAGCGAGTGCGATTGCCTCTGATGATGTGATTTGGTTTTTCATAGTAGTTATTGTTTTGGTTAGTGTTATCTTGCTTGTGTATATCCTATTTTTTTTAACTGCTCGTAAGTTTTGTAGTTTACAATTGAATAGTTATTGTCTTTTACTACAATTACTCCGTTTGAAGTTTTGTCTGCTTTTACTTTTGCATCTTCTATTGATGTGCAGGTTACTGTTTGATTTGTTTTTAGCGTTTTCATAGTAGTTATTTTAGTTTTGGTTAGTAATTATACCCAAAGGTAAACCAATAATTGATATGTGCAACATATTACACCTAATTATATTGAAAATAGTATAAAATATATGTAATTGCCTGATTATCAATGTGGAAATCTGCTAATTAAAAATAGATAAAATAAATTAGTTTATATGGTATTATATGTTATATCTTTGCAAAATGAATATAACCACGAACAACTTAACAAGCGTGTCTGATTACGCAAAAGCTCACAGCAAGTCACTTGCTTGGGCATACAAACAGATTTCCAGCAAGAAGGTAAAGACTGAAAAAATTGGCTCGATGACATTTATAATAAAAGAAATTAAAAAGAAATGAAAATACTTTCTGAATATAAAAATATTTGTTGTGTTTATTGTATAAAAAACAAAGTAACAAATATGAATTATTTTGGCTCTACACAAAATCTACAAAAAAGATTACATGTTCATAGATCGGCTTTGCGTAGATTGAAACACGAATCAAAATTAATGAATTTTCATTATACTTCTTATGGAGAAGATTCATTTGAAATCTCAATCATAAAAAAATATACTTCAAAATTTCCAAATGTTGTTTTTGAAGATAAATTAATTCGTAGCCATAAAAATGTTTATAATACAAAACATTTAAGATATGAGATAAGTAAGCAAGGATTTAGAGATTTAATTTCAGCACAGCTTGAAAAAGCAAACAGAAGTGTGTGAAGGATGTGCATCGCTGACATAGTCTGTGAGCAGGACTGCTCTGAAAGTTAGTTCACGATTTCATGAACTCGCACAACTTTTCAAAGATTGCATCTGGCTTGCCAACAGCAAACACGACATTGCCTGATTCAAGGATCAGTTCAGTATAATACTTCTTGTTCTTTGCGTTCTTCGGAAGTAAGCAACAAGGTAGCATCCCTACTATTGGATCGTTGACAATGTTCAGGTAAGCAATGTCAACTTCATACCCATCTACCATACCCATGTTGCTCATGCGTATCCGCTTCAACACATCGTCTTCGTCATCTTCATTGTCAACATTTTCATACTGTTGTAGCGAAGATGTAATTGCGTAGATTGTCTGTATCTTAAACCAGTTGTCTGTCATAACGATAGTAACATATCAATCAGATTCTGTTGTGGACTACAATCAACCTTTCCCTTCAATACGTTGGTGTGTGTCCACATTCCATGCTTGTTGGTACACATCGCCACATCCATCACATCAAAGGCATCTGCACCCTTTTTTTTGATTAACTCAACCAACCCCTTGCGTGGATCAATGGCATCTCTGTTTGCTATGAATAGAATCAATGCTTTCAAACTAACTAACTGCTTATCTGAATACTTGTGCCAATGCTGAAATCCTCTGAATGCTTTTGTGAGCTTTACTGTCTGGTCCTCCGGTACTGGTAGGTTGACATAGTTCTTACCCTTGACCACCTGACCAAAACTACAAATCTCAATGCCTACTGAATTGCGGTGCATAAGACTGTTGCCTGTTCCAAGATGCCAACCATAGTTACCTGATGGAAATGCCTGTGCAATTACCCCATCATAAATGTGTTCTTTCTTCTTTATGTTCTGACCACCTAACACGAATTCAGTTGCTATCTGCCCCCTCGTATCTCTATTCCATCCATCTATTGTACCCATTGGATTGTCCCATCCTGCTGTGTGGTGCAGGAATATCCATTCTTTCTTTCCACTACCGACAAGGTACTGTGCCTTGTCCATGAAGTGTTCTTTGATTTGAATTTTATTTGCTTCCATCTTTGTGTTGTATTATCCACATTTACTTTAAATCTGTGGATAGAAATCCACACAACAATCTTACTTATAAATCTTACCTTTGATTATCTTTAAATTTTCAAGCTCATACTCACCTGTCTTCAAGTTCATTTCGCAAAACGCAAAACCAAGATTCCATTTGTTAATTGGCATCCATTGTGGATTCATACCACACAAGCAACCAACTGACTTGGTGTTTATGATTTCCCCACCAAAGGTGCTTTCTGTCGCTTCTGATGTGCGATGGAAGTGACCGACAATAACATTGTCCAATGTCTTTAAGAACACACCACGTGCAGGATTAACCCCACCACCACCTGCAAGTTCATGACCATGCAACACATTTAACTTACCAATCTTAATCGGTTTCTTGTCCTTCACCATGTCGATGCCAAGTTCACCCAATTTAAGCAACACATCAAGTTGGAATTCTGTGCAGTCAAATATTTCTGGTGCTTTCACATACAACCATTTCTCCCACCTCTCATCGTGGTTGCCTTGCTTATAAACTATCTTTGCCTTTGGGAAGTGTTCTCTCAATGTAGTGAGAAACAATCGCACCGCATCAAATTCCTCCTTCACGCTTCTGGCTCGGAAATCTTTCTCATGCCTACTGATAGTTGCAAAGTCAATCAGATCACCATTGATAAGAATGCAGGTCACTTCCTTCTGTAACCCATAATTCAAAGCAAGTTCTATTGCCTCGTTGTGTTGGTATGGGAAGTGCAAGTCACTTATGATAAGTGTGCGTGACTGGTCAATCACATAAGGTGTGTAATCTTCTGCGTGAGATTCTGGCAAGTTGAATGGATTCTTACTCCCTGCTTCTTTGAACATAGACTTGTCTTTTATAAGCTCACGATTTCTCTTGCCTCTCTGACCTCTATTGTATCGGATCACGCTTCTGCAATGTTCGACATCTGTAAACAGAACAGAATTCTCTTTATAGATTTTCTTCGCCAATGTAAGAGTAGGCACATCAGGAAACTTTTTCAGGTAAGATTCGACAACCTTACCTGAAACCTTTTTCTCATTACGCATTGAAACCAATGAACTCTAATACCTGCTCAATGGTTATTGCCTTTGTAAAGAATGCGTAAATGATAACAGCTATTCCAATGATTTGCACTGCAATAGAAAGCCAGTTGTGTGTCAATGGCTTTGCTGAATCTTTTGCGTTGTTGTCAACAGTTTCTTTTATAGATTCGCCGATTTCAACAACTGCATTTCCGAATGGAAGTGATTTGATTGCACCTCGCAAAATTGGTTTAAGAAATACAAATACTTTTTTTAGATTGTTTTTTTTCGTTGCCATTTTATTTTGTTTTAGTTTAGTTATCCTAATGTATAAAAGATTTCGCAATAAGGAACTATTGCCATTGCACTTGTATCTGCATCAGATACCGCACTTGTTATTGCCACGCACATTGCTGTGTCGAAGTATTCAAGTCCAATTTCTTCTGCACTGATGAATGTCGCTGCGTTCTGTTCGCAAAGTATTGTCTTCACGATTGCTGTTGTACCTACTGTTGCAGATGTCGCATTGTAAAATTTCAAGAATGCGTGTGAAGTAGCACCAACATTTGAATTGATGACATTGATGCCCTTTAAAACTACTGGGACACTTGCTACTTGTACTGCTGAATTTGTCAATGCTGTGTTGCGATAAACAGCAGGAATCTTACCTGCTCCTTTGATTGTTGTGATTGCCATTTGTTTTAGTTTTTAGTTTTAGTTTATTTTATTTTAATCCGATTATATGCAATAGTTTATCCCAAAATACAATGAAGATAGGTGTGCCAACTGCTATGCCTCCAAGAACTTTATTCCTAAACTTCTTGTCGTTCTCAATGTAGTCTGAATGGTTTTTAACTTTATGCACCAACCCATCCTGCTCTGCTTCTTCATCACCAAGTAGCACACGTTCAATGCGTTCTACTCGCTTGTCAATGCGATGTATGGCTGCTATAATTTTATCGTCATCACTCACGTTCATTACATTTTATTTATTCTGTTTTTTAACTCTAATATCTGTGCATCAGTTAACGAAGATATGTCAATATTTGACAAGTCAACCTTTGGCAAGTCAACCGCTTCAACCTTTGCAACTGGCAATGATGCCTCTATCTCTGCAACATCGTCTTCGTTCTCTGCAAAGAAGTAATTGATTCCATCACAATGCACTCTGATAAATTCAGATGGCAAAGGTGTGGTGTTGTAGTTTTCGTATTTTATAATTTTCATTATGCTATTTTTGTTAATGTTATTTTTGATTGAAAACCACTTGAAAATAAACCATAGATAGTTGATGTTTGTGTACCAAAACTACTTGCAAATTGCATACTTACAGTACCAGCAGTTGCTGCTGTTGTTATCAAACCACTAAATGTTAAATATGATGAAGTTACCACCCTATTATGTGCAGTAGCAGTTAACGTTCCGTTAGAACTTGCGACTTGCAGATATGTTGTTAATGATGTTCCTATCCCCGCATAACTAATTGCAGATGCTCCTCCTGCGGGTACAGTATTTCCAAATTTTACACCACCCGAAGCATTACATCCAATTAAATATGCACCACTAATATTATAGGTTGAATTTGCTTCCAATACAAATGTAGTCAGTCCAGTAATTGTTGATGCAGCACCCGATGTTGTGGTTACATTGGCAGTAACATAATACTCTTTTGTATATTCCCAAAAAGTTCCATTGTAGGTGCAAGTAGTTCCAATGGTTGTATCATACACCACATCACCGATTACTGGTGTCAATGCTTGTCGCTGTGCAGTTGTTAATCTATTTATTGTCAAACCACTTACCGCAGTAGATGTAAATGTCAATGCAGTTGCAGATGCACTCCCAAGTATCGGTGTTACTAATGTAGGTGAAGTTGAAAGTACAGTATTTCCACTTCCTGTTGATGTTGTTACTCCTGTGCCTCCATTTGCTACTGGCAACGCTGTGCCACTCAAAGTCACCGCTAATGTACCACTTGATGTGATTGGACTCCCTGAAACTGATAGGAATGTAGGGACTGATGCTGCTACACTTGTGACTGTTCCACTACCGCCACCCAATGCCACACCACCTGCTGTTACTCCATCACCCTTATACACACCGCCATTGGTGGTATCGTAAATCAATTCACCCACATCAGGTGTTATGCCTGTGCGTTGTGCTGTCGTTGCTCTTGGAATCTTTATCTGTCCCATAATTATACTCTTTGTCCTATATCTAAAATTTCACTACCTGTCATCCTATCGCCCAAGTCAACAATCTCACCACTACCTGCACCACCCCCACCACCACCACTCCCACCAAATGTGCCAAGCTGTGCGTAGGGTAAAGATGTCCATGCTGTAACCCCATCACCAATCTTTGTCTTGTACAGTCGGATAGTTCCACTTGTGAAGTAAGTATTGTTTTCAACACCTACCTCTGCCACCAACAACACAGGATTGAGTGCAGTCCATGTGGCTGCTGTTTCGTTCCTAATCGCATAAGGTGACTTCGTGATGTAACTCATTTAATATTTTGTTGGCTCGGTTATAAATGGAATTGCACACCTGTCATCTGCCTTGCGTAACTGAATGGCTGCCTTGAAACTCACACCGAAATATCTCTCTGGTGTGATCTCGTTAAAGAACGTAATATCAATGTCATCATCTTCACTCACATTGATGAATGTCCAGTTGTAGTCAGGATGTCGCAGTTGTGCAATCACATCTTCTGCTATCTGTGCTGTGTCTGAATACACTTCTGTGAACGCATCACTACCCCTACGCACTGAATCCACAATCCAAAAGGTGAATGAATACTTGGATGTGCTTCTTGTCCTTCTGATGGAATCTACCTGCACCCACAACTCAATAGGATTACTCACACCTGATGTGTAAAGGTCAGGCAACTCACCAAATTGAAAACCATGTATCTGCCTATGGTTTGTCGCAATGCTTTGCAGACTGCTTACTATCTGGTTTAATGTTGTTGTCGGTGTGGTTGCCATCTTTTATCTTTTCAAAATACAATTCTAACTTCTTCCCGTTATGGGACAATCTTCGTCGGCGGGAATCTTTCTTTTTCATCTGGTGATAATTTAGAATAACGTGTGCCTGTGTACCAACCTGTCTCGTAACTTGATGCCTTTGGATAGATTGTGTCTATTCCCGGTGTTGGTGGATTGTAGTAAGTAGGATATAGCTGTTGATTCTGTGCTAAATAATTAGTCAATCGCTGTGCAAACTCTTGTGCCTGATCAGAGAATTGTTGACGCATCCGATCAAGTATTGACAAGTCAACAGATGCTGAATTATCAGAACTCATTGTCTGCACTCCCTTGTCTCGTATCTTGTAGTTAAACACATGCAGTCCATTTGCCAACACCTCAAATCGATGTGCAGGTCTTAACTTTGTCAACACCGTTGCATTTAGCACACTTACTGTATTCGCTTCTATCTCTGTTTTTATCGTGGCATACAAACCACTTCCAAGCAATGGAAGGATTCGATACTCCTGCACATCAAAAATCAATGCAGCAAGTTGTTGCTGATCGTAGTTGTTGTCAATGTATGCCAACAATCTTTCATCCGTTGGCTTTAAAAATAACCCATCTATAATTGCCATACTATTTTCTTGTTGATCCTTTCTTAACTAAATTACTTTGCCATTCGTGTCTGCAATGTGGAACGTGAATAGTCGTGTCTGGTCGTGTATACCACCCTCCACGCATAAGCCAAACGGAACCGCCTACCTCATTGCTCATTGCATCTATTTTTGCTCTTGTGTATAATAGTTGTGCATCCATCAACTTCACGCAGAACTCTCGTGACACACCTCCCAATGCTAATGGTGGTGATTCAGGTGACAGCTCGTAGGAATACATTACTTCCAATTCAGGTTGATCTACATTTGCTCTACTGATTTCTGATTTTGTTGGATTGCTGATAATGATGTCACCTTCAATGCCACCCTTCGTGCTTATCTTTTCTTCTGCAAAGTTCATGTAACTTTCTTTCAGCTCATTCTCGTAGGCATCGAAGTTCATCCCTTCTGTGAATTTCAATGACTGCGATTTCAATATCTCGTAGTCTGCCTTTGGTGATCCACAAGCAAGAAACATCTCAATATTCGCCTGTGAATTAAAGTGTGCCTGAATGTTGGTTGTTTCTGTTGCTTCTGTTTCAATGCCTATCAACCCAAGTATCTGTGATGCTGACATAGAATCCAATATCTTTTGTGCTACCGCTTGTGGTAAAGAATTGAGTGCCTGTATCGTGTCAACAGTTTTCTGCGATGCGTTTGGAAGTGTGAATCCTAATGGCTGTACTGTTTTCAATCTCAAATCAACACCTATTTCAAAGTCACCAATGAACATGTTAACCATGTCTTCGATTAACTTCTGTCTTGGTATGATGTACATCTGATTGAACTCATTGTGTGCAATCTCAATCTCGGAACGCATACCCAATGCACCCTCTCTTGCTATGCCGAAAAGAATTGGATTCGCAAAGTGTGCTGAAAAGATTTTCGTTTCTGATTGTTTCGCTACCTCAATGTATTGCTTATCAATATCACTCATTGCAAGTGTCTGCACATCTGTTCCTGTTTCTTTGCTCATGGCAAAGTTCAACACTATGCGCTGACCTTTTTCGCCTGTCCACTTTTCAAGTATTCGATTCTCAATTTCTTCCTGCTTAATTTCATCTGGAATTCCATTATAAAAATTTATAATATGGGCGGGCACGAAACCATTTTTGATATTATGATAATGAAAATCAGAAAGTGCAATGTCAACATTTATCCAAATAACCGCACCACTGTAAGATGGTAAAGGATAGACTTGTTGGTTAGGATGGTAAACAGAAAAGTAATAAAGCTGTGACTTTTTGTTTGTCGCTTCTTTATCATACGCATCAAATACTTTGTAGTCTGGCTCTGCTTCTGGATTCTTATTCATCTTGCGATTACCAACCCCATCCAAAGTGTACCAACGTGATGTGTAATAATATTTCTTCTTGTCAGGACTGCTACGCACATTTGCAAAGTCAATGTAATTGATTGATGACAATGCACCACCCTTATTGTAGATCACCTCTGCTGCCATGCCATTGAACAGCTCTAAATCATTCGCCCACTTCTGTGATGCCTGATTCAAAGTTTCATTGCCGAAGTTCTTTGTCAAGAAATCATTTACCATTGATTGCTTCTGTACCGTTGCTGTGCGTGCATCGTAAGTCCATCCATTGCCAACAAGATACCTTACCTTCTGGTCAATGATAGTCTTGTGGTATGCACTCCTTGTGTATAGGTCAATCAAGTAATAGGGATAGTCATTGTACTGACCAAACAATACATAGTGCTTGTCTTTCTTTTCTACGAATGCAGGAAGGTCTTGATTGCCGAAGGTCAAGAATCTTTGTGATGCTGTTGGTATATTGTTTAATTCTGCCATACGAATTCTTCTGTATATGTGTTGTCAATGAATGAGCTTGTTGCTGTGGTTGTGCTTTTGAGTAACCCTGTTTCAACTAACGAAGTTGATAGTAACGGATTAAGATTTGATGAACTTGTTTGCTCGTAAATTTTGTATTGATATGTCCCTTCTACTAACTTCACCTGTCCTGACAATGGAATGGATGTGTTCGATTCAATTATAGTAAGTAGGTTGTACCTCGTTGTCTGTGTCGATGTATCTGGACATATAGCATAGACAAGTTCATTTGTTGCCAAGTTATTGAACACGACCAAGTAATAAGGTGATGCCAATGTTGTCTTTTCGGTAAGTGTGACTGGCACACTGTTAGATTGTAGTCTGATAATCTTCAACATATTAATATAAGTAAAGAATTGTCATTTGTACAAAAAAGAAAGTTTGGCTATTGCTAACCAAACTCTCAAACCTTACTCCACTATGAAAACAATTCTATGTTACTAAAAGTGCGTAGTTTGCTGAACTCATTGATGCTATTGGAGAAATTTCCATTCCTGTCCATGTTAATGAGTAACCGCTACGGTCACCATCTGCTGTGCCTGAATCAGACTCACCTGCACTCAAATCAAGTCCACGAAGATAACCTAACAACCAGATATTACCATTACGATCCTTAACTGCTATCTGAACTCGTGCTTGTGCGTAGTTCTGTAATTCGTTACGGAAAGATGCTTGTAGTTGGTTGTAGATGTACACCAAAGTTTCTGTATAGAACACTGTGCCATTCTGAACATTGACAGTTGCTGAATCTTTAAGATTCGCTGTTTGTTTCTCACAAGACAATGTGTACCATCCTGACAACGATGCTCCTGTTATTGCAACAACACCACTTGTAAGTGTGTATTGTGCAGCAAGTGTTGCATCACTTGGCATTGCGTGTATTTTGATTTCTTGAATTCCACCTACTGATGCTCTGCATCCGATAGGGAAACTACTTACTAATGTACATGCCATTTCTTATTTTGTATTTAAGAATTGGGAGCAGGTTACCCCACTCCCATTTCTTGGTTAATTATTAGATATTTTTGTACTGAACGATTTGGTCTGTGAAGTGATTCGCAACACCAAGTTTGAAGTCCATTACCATTCTAACTTCACGATTGTCTTTTGAATACCAAAGGTCGAAGTTCTGTATGTCATTTTCAAGATCAACACCTGCAATAAAGTTGCTTGTTGTTCCTGCGAAGATACGATGCTTTGCTGCTGTTGGAAGACCTGTTCCGTTGTCGGAATTTAGTCCCGGTACTGCAATAACTTTTACGTTACTTCCCGGATATGTCAATTCAAGACCTGCATTCTCTGCTGCTGTTGGAATGTAGCTGTATAAATTGTCAACCCAAAGTTTATTCAATAACAATCGGAAATCTTCTTGTGAACAGAATACAACTGGATTGTCACCTAAAATTGCGTTAGGAATCTTTTGGAAAATGATTTCCTCAAATATACCACGAACAGTTGACAATGAAATAGATGCTTGTTGTGTTGCTGCTACTGCTGTTGCTGCTGTGTCGATAGTCTTGATGAATCCGTTCATCAATTTCAAGTTAGGATCAGCAGTTGTTGCTGTGTTACCTAACCACAACATTGCTTCAACTTGTTTGTTGATGTATTTTTGAACTCGGTCAGTTACTGCTGTGAAGAACGCATTGTCAATAGAATCTTGTGAATCGTATGTACCTGAATACAACGCACCTGCTTTAAGATACTTCTGTGTGAAATATGCTTCAAGTTCAGAAGGACACCATGACATGTTTAATTTCAAAGCAACTGGTGTGATAGTTGTTTGTGTAACTGTTGTTGTTCCTGATGTGTTGAACGCACATGAACCTCCAACTTGGAAGTTAGCTGTCGTGTCAAGGATAGGAATCTTCATTGCTGATTTGATTCCTGCACGAATATCGATAAGTCCCATTGTTCTTGCTCCAAGAATGGATTTGGTCACGATGTCCGCTTTGTTTTCTTCGGTGTAAGCGGATAGACCGCTTAATGAAAATGTTGGCATAATTTATTTTTTTTAGTTTGTTTTTTTATGAATTATTTTTGTGTGTTCATTCGTTTGCGATACTCCTCTAAACTTTCACGTTTGTTGGTTGGCTCTGACTTCAAGTTTACTGGTAGTTTCTTTACAGATGTTTCGGCAGGTTGTTCGCTGAACTTTAATACCAATGCACTCAAATCTGAATTATAACCTTCCATTACTTCTATCTTGTCCGAAAGTTCTTTTGTTGCTGTTGCAAATTTTTCTGTCATGTTAACAACTGACTGCTCCAAAAGTGATGTCACTTCTTCTTTTGTAAAGTGATGTTCTTTGGTGTGCGTTTCAATAAGTGTTTTAACAGTTGCTGTGTTGTTCTCCATTTCATGTGGTGTCGTTGGCATCCCCTTCTCTTTGTCTTTATATTCTTTCTCTTTGTCTTTTGATTCCACTTCTGCCTCTGCCACTGGTGGTGTAACAGTTACAATGATGCCATCGATAACTTCGATAGTTGCTCCATCTTCCATTTCGTAAACCGCATCAGGTGCAGGTAGTTCTGTTCCATCAGGTTGAAGTATTGTCACTGGCATCTGTACCATTGGCATGTCACCTTCGTAGCGAAGTGTGCTTCCATCAGGTAACATGATGTCTTTGAAATTCAATTTTGTTGGTGACAAATGTTTTTTAACAAGTGTCGCTAATTCTGAAATGAATGTTGCTTTGTCTGCCATGATTAAGTTTATTTAAATTAATAAGTACATATTTTATATGTGTACCATTTTATGAATTACTTTTTGTCAATCTCTTTAAGTTTGTTCTCTGCCCAACTGATGCCACTATCACCACCCCAACAGTCCCACATCAAGCCACCACACCCTTCCGAATAGGGAACATCTTTATATTGCTGATGCCTTCTGAATGCCGACATTCGTGCTATGGTGTCCCTTGTTATTGGCTCACGATTTGCTAATTGGTGACTTCTTGCTTTTCCTGTTGCCTCTCCACAACTTCCCCAGCCGTGTTTGTCAACCCACTCTAATGCTCTCTTTGCATTGTTACTTGCTCCTTGTGGATAGTCGGTGTATGAATCAGCGAAGTTTAGAATATCAAAAATAGTTTGTAAGTGCTTTTCATCGGCATCGACCTCAACCACCTCTGCCTGTGCCTTGATCTCAAAGCCAAACATACCTTCAACGCTGAATCCTTTGAAGATGCCAGTCTTGATGAACTCGTTCCATACCATGTCATTTTCGATGTAATAAGAAAGAAACCAACTTCCATCTGGTGCTTTGTCAAATATCTTCGGTGTGGTGATGCCTCTGCTCGAATCAACGATGAATGATTCTATACAATAGATGCCTTCTGTTTGTGTGTCTTCTTCGTGCATCATGTTCACATTGTTGAACTTGTTGAGCTTCGCCCACTTCTTGACAATCTTTTCAATCACAGGTTTGCGAAACACTACATTGTACTCGCCACGCACATCATCCTTGCGATAGATAGGCATGTCAGCAATCATTGCTGCTCCTGTTATTATTCTGCGTTCTGGTGCAGACACTTTGAATGCAAAAGATTTCTGTGCTTCAAATGTCATCCAATTCTCTTTTATTGCAGGATCATCGACAAGTGCAACATAATCAACACCGCTTTCAGCAGCTTCGTCTTCGTTGATGTCTAATTCATAAGTCATTAATTTTTTCATCTTATTTTATTTTAGTTATTGAAAGTTCATTTGATTCTGCACCACCGCCACCTGTGTCTGTGTTGATGTAATGTCTGATTCTACCACATACACTTGTATTGGTGCAGGTGTTGGTGTGTTTTGATTAGCTACCGTTCCATCAGGATTGAGCAATGTAGATGGTTGTGAATTGCTTGTCGCTGTCGCTGCACCTGTATTAAGGTCAGTTCCTCCACCTCCACCACCACCACCACCAACTCCACCACTTACACTTGTGGTATCGAATTGTGTTGCTGATATTTTTGCTATTGCTGCAAGTGTTCCTGCTATCGACACCCCTGCATAGATAGCACCTAATGGCAATGATGACACACCTGCTGTTGTTGCAAGACCTGCTGCAACACCTGCTGCATAAGCTGTTTGTGCAGCCAAAATGCCTTGAATAATTACACTTGACAACTGCAATGCTTTGTTTATTTTGAATTGCGCCCTCAATGCTTTTTCTTCTTCTGCACCACCTTTCTTTGTGTTGTGCATCTTTATTGTGAATGCCATGTCAGAAAGACTTTGCAACCCTGCATTAAGTTTTAATGCAGTATCAAGTTTTGACTGAAACTCTGCCTGTTGCTGTGCTTTCGCTTGTGCTATTTCTTCCTCTTTCTTTTTCTTGTCTTCTTCTCTTTTTTTATTCTTTGCTTCTGTATCTGCAAAATCTAATGCTTCTAACTCTGCAAAGTAACTTCTTTGTAATAATATCAGCTGCGATTGTAGTTCTGCTACAATTACAACATTGTCTTTATTAGCAAGTAATTGTGCTTTTAGTTCATCTTGATTTCTTTCATATAAAATCCTTAATCTTTCCTGTGCAGTTTTTGCTAATCTTATTTCTTCGTCTTGCTCTAACTTAATAGTTTCATTGGCATACTTTTCTTCTAATTCTGCTATCGCCTTTAACTCATCTTCTTTTATTTTAATTGCCTCTGCTGAATTTGCTTTTGATTTGTCAAGTGCAGTTTTGTCTATTGCATTAATTGCTAACTGAAACCCCGCCCTATCGTTCTTTAATTTAGCCAGACCTTCTTTTGCTTTTACGATAGATTCATTTGCATTCTTTTCAACTTCCTTTGGATCAAAAACAAATTCAGCAATAGTGCTTGTAAAACCTTCCCTTAACCCAAAGTCTTGACCAAACGCTTTCCCTGCAAGGTCAATCGCACCAAGCAATAATTGCAATGGTGCAGTAACAAACATTATTATCCCTTCTAATATTTGTTTGTTTCTTTTCGATGCCTCTATCTGTGATGTCTTTGTTTGCTCCGCTTGTAAGATAGAAATCTCTGCTGCTTTTATTGTTTCGTCTGTTTGGCTAATCTTTATTTTTAAAATATCCTTTTCACTTTTGCCTTGTAGTTTTAATATGTTGTCTTGTCCTCCAATAGCATCTAATTTCTTTTGTTGTATTTTTAGATTTTCATCACTCGATTTATTTAATTTCTTCTGCTCCTCACTCACACCACTTACAGCACCCTTGATGTCATCCCAATAAGCATAGATAGTTCCAAGTGCAATGACAAGCAATCCTATTCCTGTTGCACCTATTCCTGCCTTGACAGCATTCAATGCGCTTACAGCAGATGTCTTAAATGATGCCCATGCTTTCGGCATCTCACTCAATGATGCAAGTCCTGTGCTTAATGCCATTGCACTTTGAACTTTCGCAAGTGTCTTTGTGACTTCTTCTGACTGCGCACCAAACAAACCCATCGCACCTGTAACTGCACTAACTCCACCTGCTGCACTTGCAGCAAATGATGCTAATGCCTGAAACTTGTTTGGATTGGTTGCTTTGATTGCTTCGTTTGCATCGTCAACTTTATCCTTCAACTGACCTGCTGCTGCTGCTAACTTATTAAATGCAGGTGTGCCTTCCCCTGCCTTTATCATTTCATCCTTGATGTCCTTCAAAGATTGCTTCACCTCTTTAAGTGAAGATGCTGCCTCTGAACTTTTGATGATTAAATCTATCGATACTGACTTGTCTGCCATTTTCTTATCTTATAAAATAAACTGTTCCGTTGTAATAAATTTCTAATGTGTCGTAAGCAATCGCCATCACTTGTGTAGCACTACCATCTATCAAGATGCCATTACCATCAACGATAACTGTTGCACCGCCACCTACATTCTTTACTCGTATTGAATCACCTGTGTTAAACAATGTCACATCTAATGTCAATGTCATTGGTGATGTACACTCCCACGTTCCTAAATCATTTATTGTTTGACTTGTTGACACAGCAGTTATGGTTGAGCCACTACTAACTTTCAACCCATTGATGTATGTAACATTTGATTCCGAAATTACAATGTCGTTAGTGTTGATGACAGTAACATTTTTCATACCACCTAATACAGTAACACCACTACTTGCACTTATACAAACTCTTAATGCGTCATTGCCAACAAAATTATTGCTACCATTAACTAATGAACTTTTTGCAGAATGACTGATGTAATTGTCCCTACCTGCTGTCACATTATCTGTTGCATTCGTAGTATCACCACGACCAGCATTACCACCTGCTAATGGTGAACGATCACTACCAAGATAATCGTCTGTTGTGAAATCAATTTCTCCTGTTGTCTGTACAAATGGCACTCCATTCTTTATCTTCAACAACTCGCACTTGGTAACTCCCTCGACTAATGGATTGTAGTCGATGACTTTATTCAATCGATAGTATTGTCCATCGATGTATATCTTATTTCTGAATGATAAAATAAGGATGTCCAATGGCTGTAAGCGAAAGAATGCAGTCACTATCTTTGAATTGACATCTGTGATTTCATCAATAAATATTTTATGATATTTGTTGAATAGATTGTTGTTGGTGTATGATGTAGCACCGTATGGATTGACATAGTAGATTTCATTTGGCACTCCGAACGATAAGTCTGCTGTCGGTGTGATTGCATCATCAATGTGTCCTGCATAGGGATAGTAAATCTCTGATGAGCTGCCTGTCACCGCACTGGTATAAGTAAATCCATTAACAGTGTTCTTTGCTCCGACATAATATAAGATTCTTAATTTAGAACGCATTTGTGTTTGCAGTCCTGTTGAATCTAACTGATATATCTCTGGAATAATTCTATCGACAGCAGTTGTGCCTATCGATGGTGTTGGTGCAAATAGCACCTCATTCTTATTCTCGTTCTTTAAGAAATCATTTGTGATGTCAAGATTGTACTCACCATAAGTCTTGCTGTATTTCTCAAAGTAAAATTTGTTCCAATAGTCTGTGTCCTGTGTATATTTAAGTGTGTACCGCCTCGCATCCAATGCACCCATCGGTGTTATGGTTACTGGCTTTGACACATCAAGTAACTTGCTCCAATCTTGTGTTGTGCCTGTGCCATAGAACGCATCATAAGTGTCAATGATAAGATTGTTGGAATCGTTCTTATCTGTTTCAACAAACAAATTAAACATTCTGATAATTGACATTAAAAAGTCAGATTGCTTGATGTCGATTGGCAATGTGCTATTCATTGGCATTGTTGATCCATCAAGAATTACTGGATTTGTTATTTCATTTAAAAAAATAGAATTAGCAGAAACCGTTCTTGTAACATCACCGGGAGTGTATGGTGTATTCGTTCCATAGGGATCTTCAATTAACACAACGACTTTATCTCCTGCTAACAAGTAAAGCTGTGGTGTGAATCCTTGATATGTAAATGTTTTAAGAACTGTTCCAATAGGCATTGATGCGTTGTTCAATGCACCAGTTGAATTTGTTATGTAAGATTGAGAGATTGAAGTTGCACCTCTATACTGAACAATGACTGCACCAAAAATAAAAGAACTTTGTGAAGCATTCGCAACAGGTAAAACTATATTTGAAATGTATTGCGTTACCCCACTTGAATAGAATTGGTAAAATCCTGAATTAGCAGCTGTAAATTCACCTGTTGTTGTGTTGTATTGATTTAATGGATCAAGTGTTTCTGCATTGTAAATCATTGTATGGTAGTAGCCAAACATTATCACACCACTTGTCAATGCTGTTGTGTTTGCTCTGAACTTTCTGTTATTGCTGTCAACTGCTGACATCGTTAACTTTTCACCTGCAAATGGTACAATTAAATGTTTAAAGTAAGGTGTATTAAAAAAAGTTGATGTGTACGAATACCCTGCTGCACTGAATATTTCATCGATGTATGTCTTCACATAAATAGCAGGAAAGAAATCATTCACATCCCAACTTGATACCCCCATACCCCCATAATTTATCATTGGGTAGCAATAGCCAACACCATTGATATTTGCTGTGTTCCATGTTGCTATTTGTGTTGCCTTGTTGTAGGTGTGGTTGTATGCACTCATGTCAAGTGCGTTCAACTTCGCATCGCCTATCACCCCAAATATACTCGCCACATCACCAAACAGATTCACCTCATACATCACCTGCTGTAATTGGTCTTGTGTGCGTGTGATGTTCTGCAACTTCATGTAACCACGAAACTGCTCAATGCCTTCTACCAACAGCACGAATGATGCTTTTAAGTTCGGATTGAAGTCAGGAGCAAAGTTAATCACACCACTTGTCTGCACCGATGTGTTAAGGTCAAAGATGGATGTGAATAGGTTGTTGATTGTTGGACTTCCCGGTAAGGTCACAGTCTTTGAGAAACTGCCTTGCCTCTTGTCAGGCATACGGATGTCGGCAATCTGATAAGTGATAGATGCCTGTACCTCTGCATTCAACTCAACACGAATGTTGTTTATATAAAGTTCTGACCTTATCATTATTGTTGTTGTCTATATGACTGCTGTGATGCTTCAAGTTCTAATGTCAAGTTAAACATCTTTTCGTTGTCTATCTTCTTTGATTCGTATGCTGTTGCCTTCACATTCACTCGCACATGGATAGCCAACATTGGATCGTACAGATACACCTCTGGTGATGTGAATAATTGTTTGAGCCACTTGGCTGTATTGTCAGTTATCCAATCTGAATTCAACAGATACTTGTCGCTGATCTGTGTGTCCATCGTCACCTCACCTGTGTCTGTTGTCAAGTAGTTCCACTTGCTACCGATAAGACTTCCCACATTCTTTTGGTATGTCTTGCGTGAAATCTCTGCAATGCGTTTTGACTTCTTGTAAAAAGAATAGGTATCGAAACCACCGTAATTGTTTTTGAAGTACACTGGGAACTCCTCTGAATTGGTGCATGTCTTATCGATGTAATATGTCATCATTTCACTTGACTGCGTTCCTGTGCTATTTGTCAAGTTGATAGTGTAATATGCAACCGACGAAGTGATGAATGGCTGTGTGCCTGTGACTATCAATGTAGCATCAACAAGGTTAAGGTCAACTGGACCAACTGATGCACGTTGGAATAGTTTGTATGTTGATTTGTTGGTATATTGATTTGTCAAGGTGATAGTCTGCAATGGTGTTGCTGACAACCCATCGTAAGTGACAATCTTCAACAACGCATCTTTGTTTGTCGTGTCGCAGAAGTAGTACAGCCATGCTTGATCTGTGATGCGGATAGGGAAGTTAGCAAATGATTTGTCCTTCTGAAAGAACTTGCGTGTGCTTAATAGAATGTTATAAGTTGATCCAATGTAGTTCAGCCAATCTTGTGAATCAAGTGAGCCATTGAATCCATACAATGTGCCTGTCACAAGTATGTTTGGATAGGTGACAATGCTACCAGATGCACCGTACTGCTGACCGAACTTCAACTCATAGATGACATGACCACCAGTACATTGTTTAAATGGATTCGTCACCGTTGTTGTGGTAACATCGAAGTCAGATGTAACTCTGCTCCTTAAAATCTGATTGACAAGGAATGCTGCTGCTCCTGTCGTTGGATCGGAATTAAGCAATAGTCTTGTGTACCCTGTCACCCCACTCACATACACATCGCAAACATATTTGAAGTTTGCTTGTCCGTTGTCCGTTGATGTCACAACGAATGGCATCGGATTGAATACTGGTGCAGGACTTTGATAAGCTGCTACGAATGAATAAGCCATTATTTTATTTCTATTTTATTAATATCAATTAACACATCCTTCTTGAATGAATCACTTAAATCTATTTGCAGGTCATCAAACAAACTATCATTGACAACAGCACTATAAAAGTTGTTGCCTCTTGTTCCAAATCTGTTTATCTTTCTTGCTATCAAGTATGCCATGTTCCTTCTTTGTGTTTCAATCATGGAACGCAGCTTTGGTTGCCCTACTCCTAACTTCTTTCCTGCACCCTTTGCTGTTAGGTTGCCTCTATTTGATGTTACTGGTATTCCTTTTTGTATTATCCATTGGTATATTGATTCCTTTAATGGTATCGCACCCTTCTTTGTTGCCTTGCCTCTGCCCTTATCAACTGCCTCGTAGTATCTGTCAAGCTCTAATTTGAACTGTATCTCGGTGTCACTCTTAAACTTGACATTGAATGCAATCGACTGCGATAAGTTCTTGGATGCGTTTGCTTTTTTGCTTACCAAACTTTTACGCAAATCACTCTGCACCTTGTTACCAAAGTCTTCAAGTGTTTGATATATTGACTTTTCTTCCATCTTACTTTTGCATCATGCGTTGTAACTCTCTTTCCTTTTCGATGTCTTGCTCCAAACTCATGTAGTTAAAGAAATCGATTATGTTCATCTCCATAAAATAGTCCCACTTTGTTCTGTCATACTTACACAGAATGTGGACTGTGTACATATATCCCCACTGCTCAAATAAGGTCATCCCTCCTCCACCTGTCGTATCATCTCTTTCGCCTCGTTCAGCAGGTTGTCCACTTTCAGCAGTTCGGCTTCCAAATAGCTCTGAATAAGATTGGGTAATTCTTCCGATACCTTGCAAAAAAAAACAGCCACACCGAATCCAATCTCTAAATTAAGGTGATCCTTAAACAACTTCATGCGTTGTTGGAATTCCAATGGCTTTCTGAATGGCATGTACCACACACGCACCTCTTTGCAGAATATACTGACTATGGTTGGCAACTGCTCTGCCAGATTCTCGCCTGTAATCTTTAACAGCGACAAGTCAGTAAGGTTGCTCACCTTGATGTTGTTGTTGGATGGATCAAAGACAAACTTGCGATGTGCCAATTTAAACTTCGCCATGAATCTACCCTTCAACTCAACCGCCACAAATTCATACATTGCCTTGCGATACTCGTTGAATTCAGACATTGGCATTGATTCAAGTTCTGCCAAAGGAATCTTTGTAAGTAGTGAAATCAGTTTACAATCCTTTTCAAGAAGGTCAACTGGTAAGATGCACTCTTGTTTCCTTGCTATTTCAAAATCAGCATATTGACCTAATGTAAGATTACCCCATGAGAATTTCTTCATAATAATATAAGTTAATTTAATTGATTTGTACAACCCCCACCATCACCTAACATTGTAGATGCCTGAATTCTTATTTGACTTTAATGAGTAGTATGCGATGCAAGTAGCCATGACACCATCATCGTGGAATCCTGATGGTGCAGAATACTTGACTGACTTGGATGCAGGATTGTATTCGTAGGTGAAGACCTCGAATTCTTTTCGTAGCCAATCTATTGGTAAAAACTGCACCTCTTTGTTGTTGTTAGCTACTATGAGAGCTTCAATGATGTCTTGCTTTGACTTCGATGTCGTGACGAATGGGTAGATTCTATCCCTGTGCATCACACCCTTCTGCACCTGCTCAAAGATAGCATCACCGATGCTGTTGACCTCCACAAACGTAAATGCTTGGTATGTGTTGATGTGCTTACATACCTCTGCTACAATGTTGCTCCATGTCGTTTGCCTCCACCTGTCTGCGAATACCATTTGCCCTTGTTGATTGAAGATAGTCAGGACAGTGTAATCGTCTGCCCTTCCCAAGTCTAATCCTGCATAATACTTTGGTGATGTGTCAACCTGTGTTGAATAGTTGATGTGCAGGAACAGACCACTACCCCCATCAAGGAATTCAGCCATGTACTCCTGCTTGAAGATATGTTCTGGTAGTGTGAGCTTCGCATCGTCAATCTCTGAACGCTGAATCATTGGATTGTCGTATGATGACATGCTGAATGACTTGTATTGCGGATTGACTGAATCTAATTGATGCAAGTGATAGAAATGATTCTTACCTCTCGGTGTCGAAATCAATATCACCTTCTTTCCTTTCACCAGTACAGTTGCCCTCAATACTTCTGTCCATGCCTCTGAATCCATGAACGCAAACTCATCACATATCAGATAGTCAAAGGTGTAACCACGAATGTTGTCGTATCTCTCGGAAGAAAAGAATTGAATGGTTGATCCATTGCGATATTCGATAATCAGATCACCCTTGTTGATGTTCTTGTAAATCTCTGGTCTTTTGATGAATGCTTTGTAAGTGTCGGCAAATACTTTCTTTGCCTGTTTATAGACAGGACTTACCCATGCTATCTTACTGCGTGGATTGTTCAATGCCCAATACATCATTTGGTTGGTAGCCATCATCGTCTTGCCAAACTGCCTACCGATACAAATCACATAGTATTTGTATTCCTCGTCATTGATGCTATTGTGTATCTTCTGTTGATTCTGATGGGGATTGTATAAGATTGCTTGTGCCAAAGTCTGCTCTAAATTTCATGTTACCTTTTATCTCGATTGTGCTTTGCTCAATGTACCCTCGCTTCTTTGCTTTACATTTTAGATAGAATATAGTT
>Ga0209246_10000349_pt1 | contig 20480 bp, 28 predicted proteins | sample LauGreSpBDMM15SN_2_FD_187560 | JGI IMG/M metagenome (GOLD analysis project Ga0209246, IMG submission 187560) | Freshwater lake microbial communities from Lake Michigan, USA - Sp13.BD.MM15.SN (SPAdes) (version 2) | ecosystem: Environmental > Aquatic > Freshwater > Lake | place: Lake Michigan...
ATTCCAAATGAGGAATTAAAAGGTACTGAATTAACTCTAACCGAAAAGGGATTATGGGTTTCATTATTACCATATACAACCTCATATAAGATACACAAAGAAACGTTACATAAAAGATTAGGTTGTGGTACTACACAATTAGATACTGCATGGAAAGGATTAATTAAAAAAGGTTACATCACATCAAAAAAATCTTATGTTAATGGTAAGATATGTTGGGAACATAGAGTATTTAAAAAACCATACATAGGTAAACCATTGGTGGATAACCAATCGGTGGATAACCTACCTACGGAAAACCTACCTAATTATAAAGATTGTAGCACGCAACACTATATAACAAAAGATAAATTAACTAAAAACATAAACAGTACCCAGGATACAGTATCCCAGGGTAATGCTGATAATTTAAAAGGTAAATCTTATAAAGAATTATTTGAAATGGGAATCTATGTAAACCCAAATGATTTTATTAATTCAAAATAGTTATTAAGAAGTTTGGTAGTTTGGGAAAAGTTTCGTATCTTTGTTAAACAATTAAATTATATAATATGGCACAGTACAAAAGTAATGAGGATTACCAAAAGGAATTACTCATTCAGTTTGATGATTTATCATCACAGGAATTAAAAGGATTAATTTCTAAATGTAAAAACTTCTTACCAAAGTTTGAAGTAGAAGATAGTAATAGAGATTACCTAATCAGTAACATCATAACTCAATGTGAGGAAATGAAACAAATAACTTTCAATCAATGGAAAGCATTATCAGCTTTTTGTAGAGATTGCACTAAATTGGAAATGGTTAATAACAAAGTTAAATCATTGGTAGACCCGATTGATTATGTATTTGATAACACACCAAACACTATTGATTTAAATAAACTTAATACAGCTCAATTGGAAAGTTACTTACAAAATCAAAGTAAGAATCAGTTCAGTTTAGATGCGAGTAGAGTTATTGAGGAAGCATTTGCTGATAGATACAAAGTTACCAAAGAAGGTAAAGCAATTAAATTACCAAAAATAAACTAATGGATAACTTAAAACTAATAGATGGGTTTGATGATTATTATATCTCACCCGATGGTACAATTTATAGTACTAAATACTCAAAGAGATACAACCACGAAGGTAAGTTAAGAATACTCAAACCACGTACACATCCATCAGGATACTTATATGCGGGTTTGTTTAAAGGAGTTGGAAGTAGCAAACAAAGATTATGGAGAAGGGTTCATAGGTTAGTTGTTGAATCTTATATTGGACCTATCGCTGATGGGTTAGAAGTGAACCATAAAGATTTAAACAAACATAACAACAACGTTTCTAATTTGGAAATTGTTACTCGTAGACAAAACATAATTCATTTTCATGCAAACAAAAAGAAATAAGAAAAACATTATAGGGATGAGTAAGAACGATGGAGCAACTTCTATTATGGGAGTTACTAAACATCAGGCGTTTACTCACCTTAAGATTAAATGGTATCGTTTTAAATACTCAATACAATTAGGAACTTGGTTAGAGTTTCTGATAGAGATATTCACATTAGGAAAGGGAAAAGATATCGCACTTTGGATTGCAAAGAAAGTATTCAATAAGAATAGTTGTGGTTGTTGCCAAAGGAAACAATGGTTAAACCGATTAACCAATCCAAACTATGATGGGTTTTGTGACCAAATAAAATTATATTAATATGGAAGAAGTAAAAGATACAAAGTTTAATAAAGAATGGTATGAAAAGAGAATACTCAATTTAGAAAGTAAATTGCATAGTATGGAACAAAGAGTTAAATCAGAAATAAATGTATCAGATAGATTACATAGAGATGTATTAGAATATCTTAAAAGTAAAGTATCAGATGAATTACATTATCAAATAGAAGGAATTTTTATTGATGCAAATTTTAAAGGTAGTTAATATGGAAAACAAATACGCACCATTCAATCAGGTAGAGTTTGAATCAATGCAAACTGATTTAGAATCAGTAGGTGCTTATCTACCTGAAGATAAGTTAAATATCTTTTGGGAAAGATGTACACGAATTAGAGGTAAGGGTGAACCACGACCATGCAGTTGTGGGAGTGCCGGTCCTCTATGGGGAAAGTGTGTAGAAGATATTAGAAACTTTGTAAATGCACGAAAGTAAATTAACTTTAGAGCAAATATTAAAAGAGAACAACAGGAGATTAGATATACTATGTAAAACTAAACACACCTGGTTGCTTAAAGCAGCATACAACATAACGAAGAATGCAGATGTATCAGATGATTTAGTTTCTGAACTTTATTTATATATTGCGGAGAGGGGTAATCAAAATATATGGTATGGTACGAACGAATTCAATATGATGTATCTGCATTCTTATTTGCGTACACGTTGGATAAACCTAATTAAGAAAGCATCTAAAACTGAAAGGATATCAGATGATTGGGATACCGTTGATGAGGAGTATGATATAGATTTAGATGAGAAGATACAATCTACCTACGATGAAGTAGTAGATGAGATACAACAATTACAAAAAACAAAGATGTGGGGTTCAGCAAGGTTAGCAGAGTTATACCTGTTTAACGATGAGATGACGTTGGACAAACTATCTAAAGAGATTGGTATTAGTAAGAGTACTTCCTTTTTAAATGTGAGGAAGATTAAGCAACATATAAGAAACACCAAAGTAAATCCTTTTAGATGAAATCGGTAATCCATATCCGTAAGAGAGTTGGTTGGGATAAAGCATACATTGATTTAGATACAAAGAAATCCCAATCAGGTGTTAAAGCAAATGGTATTAAGTACTCACAATTTAATGCAGAGTTAGAGTTGGTTGGAATAAAGCATATATAGATTTAGATACAAAGAAATCCCAATCAGGTGTTAAAGCAAATGGTATTAAGTACTCACAATTTAATGCAGAGTTATGTGAGGAGATTATAAATCAATGGAGTAATAAAGGAGATATCATTGTAGACCCATTTGCAGGTTGGGGAACTAGAGCAGTAGTAACTGAAACATTAGGTAGAAGATATGAGGGTTATGAGATATCACCTAACACATACAATAGAATAACACAACACACATTAGGGTTAGGGTTAAGACCTAACATTATATTAGGAGATGGGGTAAGCATGATAGATACACCAAACGATTATGCAGATATGATATTAACATGTCCACCATATCACACATTGGAATACTATGAGATAACACCAAACCAATTAACCGATATACCAAAGTATAAGAACTTCATCCTTAAAATAGAGGAGTGTATCCGTAATTGTTGGAGAGTATTAAAAGAAAATGGATACGCATGTTGGGTAGTTGGTGATTTTAGAAGTGAAGCAAAATGGAAAGGGTTTATTAATTATCACGGAGATATCATAGAAGGATTTAAGAAAGCTGGGTTTAAGCATTGGGATACAATCATATTATACAACCCATCACCACTAACACCTATCGTAGAAAGTAATGCTAACAAATGGAAGTATTCTGCTAAAGTGCATGAGTACCTATTAGTATTTAAGAAGGTATCATAGAAATAGGTTACAACCTAATTTTAAGGTAGCATGCTTCAACGATAAATACAAATGTGAGGTAGTGTGTTAAATTATAGAGAAAGGGTTTAAAAAACGAAGTATAACGATTATGGCAAAGTTTGAAAAAGGAAACAAAATAGCAACAGGGAGACCTGCAGGAGCACTCAACCGAAGTACGGAGGAGATGAAACTTACAATCGCACGTGCTACAAACAATGTGCTATCCACCATTAATAAAGATTTGGAGGAGATAAAGAAGAAGAACCCGGAGAAAGCAATGGAGTTAGCATTTAAGTTGTTGGAGTACGTTATGCCGAAACTCAGTAGAACGGAGATGAGTGGAGAGATAAACCAAAAGATTCAGCAGATATCAGTAAACATAACGCAAAAGAGTGTAGATAATGCATCTTAACATTGATAGCACTAAAACGTATAGCAATCAGAACGATAGTACACATAGAGTAACAATACATTATGGTGGAACTAGAAGTGGTAAGAGTTATGCTTTACTACAATGGTGTATCGTACAAGCTCTCACAGGTAAGCATAACATAACGATTGTGCGTAAAACAGTCCCATCACTTAAGAGAACGATTTTAAAAGATTATAAAGATGTGATGAGTGCATTAGGATTATGGGAGGATGGTTCGTTTAATAGCACTGATAGAGTATATGAGTTCCAAAGTGGGAGTACTATACAATTTATATCTACGGATGATGCGGAGAAGCTGAGAGGATTAAAGAGTAGCATCTTATGGTTGGAGGAAGCAAATGAGATAGATAGTGAGAGTTACTTCCAGCTACAAATTAGAACTACTCAAACGATTATCCTTTCCCTCAACCCAACCATCAGCCCCTTCCATTGGATAAGAGGATTAGAAGCACAACAATACTTTACCACATATAAGGATAACCCATACCTAGAACAATCAGTAGTAGAAGCAATTAAGGACCTACAACACACCAACCCTAAAGCATGGAAAACTTATGGGTTAGGAGAGTTCACAACCAATGAGAGAGCAGTGTTCCAATTTAACTTAGTTGATTGGGTACCTGATGATGCAGAGTTTGTGTGTTGGGGATTTGATGCAGGATATAGTGCTGACCCTTCCGCAATGGTAGCAATATACAAATGGGGTTCAAAGGATTTATATTTTGTGGAGAGCTTATATGAGAAAGGAATGGTAACGGATGATTTGATTAAACACTTCAAAGGTTGTGTGAGTGGCAGAGAGGAGATATGGTGTGATAGTGCCGAACCCAGATTAATAGAAGAACTACATAGAGCAGGGTTTAATACCAAACACTACATAGAGCAGGGTTTAATACGAAACCTGTTGTTAAGGGTAAGGATAGTATTAACTTTGGAATACAGGTTATGCAGAACTACACACTCAACATACCTAAAACATGCAACAACTTAGTGAATGAGTTTTATTCATACCAATGGGGAGTAGATAAACACCAACACGTAACTGATAAACCAGAAGGTGGGTTAGACCATCTTATTGATGCAGCACGTTATGGATGTATGATGAAGTTAAGTAATGTGGCAACAGCAAAAGGAAAATACGTTATAACAATAAGATAATAATATGGAAACAAACTACCTACAAATCGGAGAAGCACAAATAGATGAGAAGGGTGTAATGGAGATGGCAGCATACATTGCTCACTTAGAGAAAGAACAAACTAAACTATTGGAAGAACTAACACAATCTAAAGCATTCCTATCTGCTACCATACACCAAAGAGCATCTGCGGAGAGTAAGGTGAGAGAACTACAATACCGATTAGATAATAAGGTGGTGATTGATATAACATCTAAACCTACAATTAAATCAGCATTTGATACAATAGAGTTAATTAACCCAGAACAATATAGAGAGAAACAAAACCAAAGATAATATGAAACAAACAATTCAAATTACAGTACCCACCGATTGGAGTGCTATAACATTAGAGAAATACCTTAAACTACATAACGATTTAAAATCCTATGAGGGAATAGATGCTGCTCAAACCGCACTCCTATTTTACCACCTATGCGATTTACCTAACGATTATCTTATGGGTTTAGATGTAGATACCTTCACAAAGATTAAAGGGGATTTAGAGGGGTTTATGCAACGTACTGACCTACCCATGCAGAAGATAATAAAGATAGATGGTAAGGAGTATGGATTAGAACCTAACTTGAGTAAGATTGCTTATGGTGCTTACTTAGATATAGCAAAATACGAAACCTTTCAGATAGATAACAACTGGGCGAAGGTGATGAGTATCTTATATCGTCCTATCACAAAGAGGGTAGGTGATTTATATGAGATAGAGAAGTACAATGGTAACATAGATGGAGATAAGTTTTTAGGATTAGGTATGGATATCCACTTCGGTGCATTGTTTTTTTTTGTGCATTTATTAGAAGAATTACCGAGTTTTATCCTGAAATCTTTGAAGGATACACCGGGGATACCTCCCAACATCAAATCAACTTTGGAAAAAAGTGGAGAAGCTATAGCTCAGTTATACAGTTAGCTAAAGGAGATATCCGTGCAATAGAGGATGTGGTTCAACTACCATTAGAAACATGCTTACTATTCCTAGCGCATGATAGTGATTTCAATAGGTTACAAACACTTATGCATAACGAAATGTTAGCAAAAGTAAAATAATCAACTACATTTAGGTTATTGATTGTTAAAATAGTAAATAAATAAATAAATGCCAAACCCATCTTATTTAGCAAGATTCGTAGCAACATCAGGTGTTTACATAGGACCTACACAGGGTAAATCATCACCAAAGAATAATAGGAGAGCATGCTTATGCATTCACTCCAATACATACTCACGTAAGTGTTGTAATGGTGCATTATTAGAGCAAGGTATAGGTTCTACCGAAGTTCCGTATTCACAAACACAAAATCAATAAAATTAGTTTAGCATGGCTATATTAAATAAAACACAATTAGAGGCTGTCAATCAAGCAGATTTCCCAGATAACTCAACGGGTTTAATTACTCCTGCTTTATTAAGAGAATTTAATACTGATATGATTGATAGTATGGCAATCACCGGTTCAGCTGCTAGTGGTACATCAGGTACGTCAGGTGCCAATGGAACATCAGGATTAAATGGTACGAATGGAGCAGCAGGTACTTCAGGATTAAATGGTACTAACGGAGTAGCAGGTACTTCAGGATTAAACGGAAGTAATGGTACATCGGGTATATCAGGTGCTGGGGGAAGTTCAGGTTCATCAGGTACATCAGGAGTATCAGGTACTTCAGGTATCAATGGGACTAGTGGAATAAATGGAACATCAGGTGCAAACGGAAGTAATGGTTCTTCAGGTACTTCAGGTATTACTGGAGATGGTGGAAGTTCGGGCACTAGCGGTGTTTCAGGAACATCAGGGATAAATGGAACTAGCGGTATCAATGGTACAAATGGCACGAATGGTGTTAATGGTAGCAATGGTACTTCAGGTACTTCAGGATTAAACGGAAGCAATGGCACTAGTGGAGTAAGTGGAACATCGGGTTCATCAGGTACTTCAGGAGTAAATGGAACTAGTGGTGTAAACGGAACTTCAGGGGTAGATGGTTCAAATGGTACATCAGGATTAAATGGTGACAAGTATGTAACAACATCTTCTACATCATTATTAATAGGAATAGGAACAAAGAATATTACCGTAGGTACTGGATTATCATACTCAATAGCACAAACTGTGTTGATTGCGTTTGATGGTGCAAACTATATGGAGGGTTCAGTAGTTTCATACAACACATCTAATGGTGCTATGGTAGTTAATTCTACTTTAGCAGTTGGTAGTGGAACATATTCTGCATGGAGTATAAACTTAGCAGGAGCAAGTGGAGGAGATGGTACTTCAGGTTCTTCAGGAACATCAGGAGTAAGTGGAACAAATGGTAGTGGAGGAGTAAACGGCACAAGCGGAGTGAATGGTAGTAGCGGAACATCAGGTTCATCAGGTACATCAGGAACTAGCGGTGTTAGTGGGAGCAGTGGATTAGATGGAAATAATGGAAGTAATGGTACTAGTGGTGTTAATGGAGGAACAGGAACATCAGGTACATCAGGTATAAGTGGTGGAGCTGGTTCTCAAGGAACATCAGGTACATCAGGATTAAATGGTTCTTCGGGTACATCAGGTTTAAGTGGAGCTGGAGGTTCTAACGGAACTTCAGGTACTTCAGGAAACACCGGTGCACCAGGAACATCAGGTTTTGATGGGACGAGTGGAACATCCGGAGTTAGTGGTGGAGCAGGTTCTAATGGAACTTCAGGAACATCGGGTTTGACAGGAACTAGCGGAACATCTTTAGATTTTCCTTTTACTGGTTCTGCACAAATCACAGGTTCTTTAGGAGTTACGGGTAGCTTAAAAGTTACTGGAGCAAATCCAGCGTTTGGTAACGTTGGTAAATTTGAAATAACAGGTAGTATTAATGCAACTCAAACTATCAATGGTTCATTCGTATCAGCAAGTGTTGGTATGAGAACAATTGAGTATCAATTTGTAGAAACTCCTGTTTTAGGTCCAGCAACTTTACCAACGTTAGCAGTTTCAGGTTCTAACTTATATTTTTGGGATAGTACACAATGGTGTTTAATAAACACTTGCACACCTACAACTACAACAACTAGTACAACTACAACTACTGCAGCACCAACTACAACTACAACTACAACCGCAGGTACAACAACTACTACTGCAGCACCAACTACAACAACTACAACTACTGCAGCACCAACTAGTACAACTACAACAACCGCAGGTACAACTACAACAACCGCAGGTACAACTACAACTACAACTGCAGACCCTAATGTAAATTCATATAGAGTATTTAATTGTGATAATAGTTCTTCATTTGATGTAAGTTATAGTGGAAGTTTGGCACAATTATATACCTATAAATTATCAGGTTCTGGATTTTATAATGGAGAAACGTGTTGGCTTGTTACAGGTTCATTAGATTATAGTGCATCTTATAGTTATGTATATAATCCTACTACTGCTTCGTATTTTGGTTGTGAGAACTGTCAATCTGAAACAACAACTAGTACAACAACTACAACTACTGCAGCACCTACGAGTACAACTACAACTGCTGGTACAACAACTACAACAACCGCAGGTACAACAACTACTACTGCAGGTACAACAACTACTACCGCAGGTACTACAACAACTACAACTGATGACCGCAGGTACTACAACAACTACAACTGATGGTACTACTACAACAACCACTGCGGGAACAACCACTACAACAACTGATGGTACTACAACTACTACGGCTGGGACTACAACAACAACAACTGCAGCACCTACTAGTACCACAACAACAACAAATCCTTAAAAAATAACTACAAACAACTTAATAGTTGTTAAATAATTAAATACACAAATATGAACGCAAAACAAGTATTAAACAAAATCATAGCAACCCTTTCTTTATCAAAGGAAGAAGTTGTGTTAGCATACGCTAAATTAGCAGATGGCACGATTTTAGAATCACCTACCTTTGATGTGGGTGAGGGAGTATCAGTAGTATCAGAAGATGGTACTAAAACTGCAGCTCCAAACGGAGAACATGAAATTGTTCTTAAAGATTCAGAAGGTAACGAAGTTAGAATCAAAGTAACTACTGAAGAAGGTAAGATTGTTGATAGAGCAGATGTAGGTGATGAACCAACTGAGCAAAAATCAGATGAAGTACCTGTTGAAGAATTACCTGAGAGTAAAGTACCTAAAGAGAAATCAGTATATGCTGAAAGTATCGCAGGTGAAGATATCGGTGGTGAATCTACTGATGAAGCAGATGAAACTGCTGAACCTATCACTGAAGATATGGGTAAAGTAATGGAAAAATTACAATATCGTATTGATGAGATGGAAAAGAAAATCCAATCTATGCAGGATAAAATGTATCCTAAAGAAGAAGAAGATGTTCAAATGTCTGATGAGGAAGAAGAACTTCCAAAATTAAATGGTGCTCCAGTAGAGGAGAACCCTTTAGCAAAACCAACAAAAAATAAATTTAGTAAGAAAGTAGAAGCTTCATCGCAGAATTCTTTCCTATCTAGATTATATAAATAATTAACAAAAAAACTTATTAAAAAATGAGAAAAAATCAAAACTTCGCACAACCTACTGTAACTAGTACGTATGCGGGAGAGTTCGCGGGAAAATATATCGCGAGCGCACTTTTATCTGCAACTACGCTAGATAAAAATTATATCACTATCATGCCAAATGTGAAGTACAAATCAGTAATCCAAAAGATTGCGGTTGATTCTATCATAACTGATGCATCTTGTGATTTCGCAACTTCAGGTACAGTAGCTCTTACTGAGAGAATACTTACACCTAAAGAATTGCAAGTAAACTTACAATTATGTAAGGCTGAATTTTTAAATTCTTGGGAAGCATTACAATTAGGATATAGTGCATTTGACACTATCCCTGCTACATTCAATGATTTCTTAGTATCTTATGTAGGTGGTAAAGTTGCAGAAGCAACTGAACAATCTATTTGGGGTGGTGTTGCTGCTACTAACGGACAATTCGGTGGTATCTACAACGCATTATCATCTTCAGTAGTTGCTGGTGGAACAAACGCTCCTATCACTGCATCACTTTCTGGTTCAGTTGATTCTTCAAACGTATTAGCTAGATTAAACAATTTAGTTGATGCAATCCCTCAAACTATCTATGGTAAAGAAGATGTATTAATTTACATCCCAACTAACGTAGCTAAAGCATACCAACAAGCATTAGCTGGTGGTGCGCAAGGTGCGAACGGATACAACAACGCCATGAACGTGGGAGAAAAACCAATGAACTTCAATGGTATTGAATTAGCATGGTGTCCAGGTTTAGCATCTTCTGCTATGGTTGCTGCACAAAAATCTAACTTATTCTTCGGAACAGGTTTGATGAGTGATTACAACCTTGTAAAAGTGTTAGATATGGAAGACCTAGATGGTTCACAAAACTTCAGAATTATCATGAGATATACTGCGGCTACACAATATGGTATCGGTTCTGACATCGCTATCTACAAAAATTATTAATTGAGTAAGTAATAGGGAGATTAACCATATCTCCCTTTACTCAAATTAAAAGATGAAAACTAAAATTAAAAATTAAATACTATGGCTTGTAACTTATCAGCAGGACGTAACGAAGTATGTAAGGAATCAGTAGGTGGATTATCAGCAGTTTATTTTGTAAACTTTACTGGTTCACTAGCTAATATAACTGATGGTGAAAGTGATGATTTAATCACCACATTACCAACAGGTCTTACTGCTTACAAATACGACCTTAAAGGAACTAGCGCATATACTGAAACTGTAAATACTTCTAGAGAAAACGGAACTACATTCTTTCAACAAGAATTAACTCTTAATCTTAAGAAACTTACACCTGAAATGACAACACAACTTAAACTTGCTGCTTACGGACGTCCACAAATATTCGTAGCAACAATGAATGGTGATTGTTTATTGATAGGACAACAAGAAGGAGCAGATTTAACTGCAGGAACTTTACAAACTGGAGCAGCAATGGGAGACCTTTATGGTTACTCATTAACGTTTACAGGTATGGAGAAATTCCCAGCATCGTTTATTTCTGGTTCTACTTTTGCTAACCCATTTGCTGGAGTAACAAATGCTCCAACAGTAGTAGCAGGAACGAACAACTAATCAGTATTTCGCTTAAAATATTAGAAGGGATAGGTAAAACTATCCCTTTTTTTTATGCTTATCACTATAATATGAGATAAGTTTGTTAAATGTATAGATAAACAAACATAATTACAACTTAATGTTAGCATACTATATATCAGGAAGCAATAACTACTCAATGAGAGTATCCCCTACTGGTTCTTCTAACCTAGTATTACAATTGCAAGATATGTACACATTAGTGAATACATCATCTTCAATTAGTGCATCAACTAGACCTTACACATATCAACCATACGAAGGTATCCTAAATTGGACAGCATCTATTGTATCAGCATCAATTGGTGAGCAGTATAGAGCATATATTAATGATGGAACTGCATCTATATGGCATGGTACTATTTCAGTATTTGCATCTCAATCAATAGATAAACCGAGTTATGTAAACCAATTAGGTGTAGAAGAAGTGTATGTAAGTAACGTAACTGATAACGAATATATAATAATGGAATAATATGAAAGGAAAACAAAACTTTTCCGTTGTGAATTTAACACAACAAGAAATACCAATCGTAAGAGAGGATACAAAAACAAGATATACATGGGTACCTGTTGGTATAATAGGACCTGATGATTACTTTCAAAACATAACTGATAGTTTTACTACATCAACAACTAATGCAGCTTGTGTAGAGGGTATATCTGATTTAATATTTGGAAAGGGTTTGTATTCTAAAGATACGGCATTCCAAACTACATTAGATACATTACTTCCACAGGAAGAACTTAAGAGAGGTATCTTTGATTTAAAATTATATGGTAATGCATCATTTCAAGTATATTGGGATGATTCTCACACTAAAATAATTAAAATATATCACATTCCGGTACAAACAATTCGTGCGGAGAAGATATATGATAACCCAAAGGTGCAAAACTACTACTATTGTACTGATTGGAGTGACCAAAAAGCACAAAAGTATAAAAAAATCATACCTGCATTTGGTACATCACGTGAAAAGTGTGAATTACTTTATGTTAAAAACTACACACCAGGTAAATACTATTATAGTTTACCTGATTGGATGAGTGCATTACAATTTTCTTTCGTAGAAGCTGAGTTATCTAACTTACACATGAACAACATTGAGAATGGTTTCTTACCATTAGTAATGATTAATATGAATAGTGGAGTACCTGCACCTGAAGAAAGACAAACAATAGAGAGTTTAATTGAGAATAAGTTTACAGGAACTCGTAATGCTGGTAGATTTATGATATCATTTAACGATAATGTTGAATCAAAACCAACAATTGAAACAATTACTACTGATAATTTGCATGAGAAATACAAATATGTAGCAGATTACGCGCAAGATAGAATATTAGTAGGACATAGAGTAACATCACCATTATTATTTGGTATTCGTACATCAGCGGTTGGATTTAGTTCTCAATCAGAGGAAATGAAAACTGCATTCTCTATTATGCAAACAATGACAATCAATCCATTCCAAAATTTAGTGATAAATGCACTAACTGATGTGTTTGAGCAATCAGGTTATGATAATACTGAATTATTCTTTGAACAATTAACACCATTAGCGATTCTTTCTGAAACTGCTGATGAAACTGGACAAAGTATTAACGAAGTTGAGGATGATATCAATGAGCAAGGTGAAAACCCTGCAACTACTGAAGAAGATGTAGTTATACAACAAAGTAATCCAAACTTCACAAAAGAATTTGAAATATTTAAACAAAAATAACAATGAGCTACGCACTTTTTATAACAAGAAACGATATTATCAAAAATTCACCTTTACAGGGTGCAATTGATGCTGATAGGTTACTACCATTCGTTCGTACTGCGCAAGATAAGTACATGCTTAATTTATTAGGTACTGTGTTGTTTGAATTCTTACAATTAAAGATTACTACTAACACAATTGGTTCATTAGATGCATATTATCAGGATTTAATTAATGACCATATCAAACCTACACTAATATGGTACTCCTGCGTTGAATACATCCCATTTTCGGGCATTCAATTCAAAAGTGAGGGTGCAGTTAAGCACAAATCAGATACGGGGGAAACGCCGTCTAAGAATGAGATTGATTATCTATTAGCAAAAGCTGAAAATAGTGCTGATTTCTATGCAACTAGATTACAAAACTATTTAGTAGCATATTCTAACCAAATACCACAATACCTTGAGAGTGTTGGTAATTTAACACAGGTTTATCCTGATTTTACTAACCAGTACTTCGGAGGTATCCAATTATAATATTATGGGATTAACAGTAGTAAATAAAGTAGGTACAAACTTTTCATTATACTATAATGTTTTAAATTATTTTAAAACAATAATGACAAATCACCCAGCGATTCAATCAGTTAGTCAGGGTGATATATACGATATAGATGTAAATGAATTTCCAGCATATCCATTAGGTAATATATTAATAACTAATGCAACATTTAGTGATTCAGAAACTGTTTATAGATGTCAGCTTACAATTGCTGATAAAATTAAATTAAAGAATAATGAATCAGTTGGTGTTTATAATAAAGAAACTATTCCTTACTTTGGTACGGATGATACCGTTGATATTCATGCAAATACATTAAGTATAATAAATGATTTAACATCTTACACTCAATACGCAGTGGATAATTTTGAAATAAATGCTGATATAAATTGTGAAGCATTTAAAGATAAATTTGAAAATGGTTTAGGTGGATGGGTAGCTACATTTGATTTAACAACTCATAACGATAGACCTAGATGCTTATATAATTTATTAACTTAATAATGAAAGAGTTTAGACAAGTAGCACAGGTATATGCAGAACTAGCTCAATTATATATTGTTAATAGAAGTGTTCCTGCTTATAAAACAGGAAACTTATACGATAGGGTTGGTTTGTATAACACTTATGAGAAGATGGTAACAATAAGACCATCCAAATCAACTACTAAATTCAAATTAGATATTCCTTCAGTTAATCTATCTCTATCATTTGCTCCTCCGGGTGCACGTTATGGAGCAATAGTGCATGAGGGTACAGGATTAGGTAGGAATTCAATACCACGTCCGTTCGCAGAAGAAGCTGCTAACGATAGAGTTATGCAGAAAACCATTAACGATGCTATGAAAGGTATAATAAATGATGAGGTTTTACCACAAATACGTGCTAGAATTGATAAATCGTTTATAAAGTTGTTGAGTAAAAGGAACTAACCCCCAATACAACATTGCTTTTTGTGGTTATATAATAAACAAACTTATGTCATTAAGCATAACCCAATATCCAGCTACCTGTTCTTTAGCACAATCACCTATGGTGTTTACCGTATTTGAGACCACTAACGTTGTTTATAGTTCATCATTTCAATATTATGCAGATTTGTATTATTGGGAAGGAGCACCAGCTGCATCAGGTTCCACAGGAGATTACACATTAACGAAGTATCCTAATACCAGTTTAGTTGGTATGTTTGATGTTAGTAGAATTATAAACTCAACCCTAACTAGTTTAGCATTTGATGATACATCAAACGTAAAGTACTATAAGTGTGATTTCTATTGGCAATATACAAATGCTTCAAACGTAATTGTATCATCATCTAAAGTTCCTAGTGGAACATATAAAGCATTAGATGGTTATGCACTATTTCAGGAACCAATCAATCAACAAATTGTATCTAAATCAGCTTACTGGCCTATCATGAGTGATGGACCTGTAACTCAATCTTTTTTAGAAGATACTTTAGGTTGGATGTCAGTTTATGTTGGTAACACAGGTGCAACTCAACCTACAAAATTAGTTTATTCAGGTTCAGCAGGTAATGCAAATTATGCATTAACTAGTAGCTTATCATCATCAGGACAAATTAGTTATTTCCCAATTGGAATGACATGTGATGATTTTCCTTTAAGTGAAAATAGTGAATTTTTTAGTGTACAAGCTTTTAATGGTAATACACCATTAGGTGCATCAATTCGTTTTGAAAAAGATTGTAAACAAAAATATCCAAATGTAAGAATCAAATGGAAAAATAGATACGGACAGTTTGATTATATGAATTTCTATATGGTAAACCGTCAGGGATTCTCATCAACAAAACGAACCTATCAACCACAATTAGGAACATGGCAGGGTACATCTTTAAGTTATGAAGATTATGAAAGTTCAACACTAAATTATATATCAGATAGTAAACAAACCCTAAGTGTAAACACACCATATATTAATGAAGATTATAATGAGATATGGAAACAATTATTAGTTTCTGATGAGATATATTGGGTTTATGGACAGGATTCAGAAGGAGAAGGATTTAACAATGGATTTGCTAATGGATTTGCAGCAGGAGTAACAACAACTGAAGTAGTTAGACCTATTACTATTAGAACTGATAGTACTGTGTTTAAAACGGGTGTAAACGATAAGTTAATTCAGTATCAATTTGATTTTGATTGGGGACAAGGATATAAATTAATAATATAATGGGAGTAGTTACTACACAAGGTTTTGTATTTAAATTAGTTGCAGATGGACAGATTTTAGACCTATTTGCAGATGAAGAAATTAAGTTATCTGATAACGTAACAGGTTTATTTGATTTAGGAGTTTTACCAACTGATTTTACACGACAAATTAATCTACCAGGTTCAAAAAAGAATAATGCTTTCTTTGAACACTGCTATGATATTAGTGTAGAAAACCCTGATACATTTGCAACCAACATTAAAGTACCATGTTATTTGGATTTTGATGGTTTGTATTTAGCACAAGGATATCTACAACTTAATAAGGTTAATGTTTATGCAAATAAATTTATTGATTCATACGTTGTATCGGTATTTGGTGCGTTATCTTCATTTGGTATTCAGATTAATAAAACATATTTAACTGATTTAACAAACTTAGATGTGTACAACCATACTGCATCTTATAATAATATTACTGCATCATGGAGTGGTAGTTTATTTAATGGTGATATTGTTTACCCATTAGCTGATTATGGTAGTGGTTATCAATATACATCAGGTCAGTATGAATTATTTGGAATGGATGATACAAATGGTGCATTATCAGTACAAAACTTTAAGCCTGCAATCCGTATGAAAGCAGTATGGGATGCTATATTTGATTCAGCTGGATACACATATACAAGTTCATTCTTTGACCCATACGAATCTTTACCTTCAACATATACTGTAACAAATAATGGTAGTGGAAATTATGTAATAAATGGAAGTTCAAATCCAACATTAGAAATAGCAGAAGGTAAAACTATTGTGTTTAATGTAAGCGCATCAGGTCATCCTTTTTGGATTAAAACTGTAAGTAGTATTGGTACTGGAAATGCATACAATACAGGTGTTACTAACAATGGTACTGATAATGGTACGATAACTTTTGTTGTACCTTATAACGCACCATCTAATCTTTATTACAATTGCCAGTATCATTCATCCATGTCAGGTAGTATTAATGTTAAAAATAATTTTTTAGATGATGTTTATTTAGTTTGTAATAACTCATTAAAATATCCTGAATTTGCTGGTATTGATTTGGAAGGATATGGTAAAATAAAAGTAGGTGCAGTATCAGGTAGTGGAATGACCGATAAGGTTTTAACTGCTGGAACATATACTACCTTACCTTGGTATAATGTATTGTCAGACCCTCAGGGTTCTTATAATAATGGTGCATACAAAGTTAATGAAACAACTAACATATCAGGTAAATTAAACATAAACATAAATGTAAGTTGTTCAGTAAACAATATGCCGGGTACTTTATCAGCAAATGGAACTTGGCAAATCAGAATGATAGAAACAGGTAGTTCTACACCTTACTCAACTAGAGCAATACAATCTTATATATTTTTCTTTGACCAATTACAAAATAGCAGAACAGGTAAAATTGATACAACATATCAATTAGAAACGGAGTTTTTAATGGATGGTATTCCTTCAGGTAGTTATTATTTTCAAATAAGACAAAGTCCTAATTCTGCAGTAGATGCTGCTCCATTAGTAACATTAGACCCGCGAGGAACAACTAAATCATTTTTACAAATAAATGAAGTTAAACAAGCTGCTGATGGTAGAATTATGGATATCCCATCTAATATGCCATTTGGTACAACTGGTATAAAGCAAATTGATTTTCTTAAAGGAGTTCAAAAGAAATTTAACTTAGTAATATATCCATCTAAAACAAGGAGAAATGAATTCATAGTTGAAACATTTAACGATTGGTATAAGGATGGAGAGATAAAAGATTTTAATAAATACATTAATTTAGATGAGAAGATAGAAGTAATTCCAGCTAACAATTTTGCAGTAAACGAATTAAACTTTGGTGATACGTTAGATACTGATTATATATCTCAACAATTTAGTAAAGCAGCTAATAGAGAATTTGGTAAACAATATTATACGGATACACAAAATTTCTTTTCGCAAGGTAAGTTTGAAGTTAAAACATCATTAGCATCATCTCCATTAATTAAAATAGCTGGAACAGGTTTATCAGGTTCAATATCTGGTATTACACCAACCATAACACAATATAGTGCAGGTAGTAATTATAGATTTACAAATGAATCTTACTCTTTCAATGTATGTGTTGTTGGAAATGAAATTGAAATGTTCACTGCAGATGGTATGATTTCACCGGGACAAATTGCATACTATGACCAATATGGTAGCGTAGCAATTACCGGATATAAATACTTTACCTATGGTGGTGGAAATGAAATTTATCAAATAAATCAATCAACAGGAGAAATAGGATATGGAACAGGAGATTTCTGTTAAAATAATTAATTATGGCGCAACAAACATTTACGGATTGTTTTACATTAGCAGTTGGATGTATTTTATATACATCTAATTCTGGTACAACTCCTGTTGCGGCAGGGTATTATTCAAATGGAACTGATTGCTATACTGTAAATAGTTCAGGTGTAATAACATCAATTGGTGTATGTCCAACAAGTACAACAACTACAACTGCTCCTACTACAACAACTAGTACTTCAACAAGTACAACAACTACAACTGCTCCTACTACAACAACTAGTACTTCAACTAGTACTACTACAACTACTGCTGCTCCTACTACAACAACAAGTACTACTTCAACAAGTACTACTTCAACAAGTACTACAACAACAACAATTGCAGCAAATATGTATGGTGTTGTATTATGTCCTTCAACATCATCGGTTATTGATGAACTTGTGTATGTGAATGGAACACTTACTAATGGAAGTATATATAGATTTTTCCAATCTGGTTCAGCTTTATTTGATGGAATTAATTGTTGGAATGTTATTTCCAATGTTTTTGGACCAACACCTGCATTATCTACTATAATTAGCGGACCTTTTGTTGATTGTGCTACATGTAATTCTCAATTATCAATACAAGTTACTTTAGTTGGTGGTGGTGGAGGAAGTGGATGGTCTGAAGCTGGAGTATATCCTTCATTTGGTAACGCAGGTGGTGGAGGAGGAGCGGGTAGATTTGTAACTTATACTTCATCATTAGCTAATGGAACATATCCAATAACAATTGGTACAGGCGGAGCTGCAGGAACTTTTGAAAATACCGGTAGTAATGGTACAAATACTGTATTCCAAACTAATGTTGCACCGGGTGGAGGTGGAGGTGGAGCATTTAATGGGATTGCTATACCTGGTCAGGCCGGCGGTTCAGGCGGAGGTGGTGGATATACTGGAGCAGGAGGTGCTGCCGTACCTGGAAGTGGTGGATTAAATATAACCGGTAGTGGAAATGCTGGAGGTAATAATAGTGGAGGAGTAGTATATGGAGATAGTGGAGGTGGAGCTGGAGGACCTGCAGGTGCATTTGGAGTTTATGCATTGGGTGTAACCGGTTCAAATGGACAATTATATGCACAGGGTGGTGCTGGAGGAAGAACAGGATATGCACAATTAACAACATCAGGAAGTGGAGGTTCAAATACTGCAGGTAATGTTGCAGGAGCAATGCCGGGATTACCAGGTATTGGATTAATAAGATATTTAGGTTCTCCTGTTGCAACAGGTGGTGCAATAACAACTTCAGGAAGTTATACATACCACACATTTACATCAAGTTCAAACTTTATATATTAATATATGGCATCAATACCAATATACATACCAACCTACATTTCAGACCAAACTTATAATCCAAGTAGAGTTCTACCTAGATTATTGTTTTTTAATGGTATGTTGGATTGTGAATCTTATTATATAGAAAGTGGGTCTTCTTTTGGTGGAACTGCACGTGAGCAAACTAAATTTCCATATTTTGATAACTACAATGTTGTATCAGGTTCATTCCCTACAACTGATAGTAAATCTCTTTTATGATTGCGAATCTTTCTATATAGAAAGTGGGTCTTCTTTTGGTGGTGTTGCACGTGAACAAACGAAATTCCCATATTTTGACAACTACAACGTTGTATCAGGTTCATTCCCTACAACTGATAGTAAGTCTCTTTTATTTTTAAATGAAAGTGCAGTATATGGTGAGTTACCTACTGAAACTTTATACTCAGAATATTGGACTAAATATGTTGAGTTATTGTATAACCCACGTACACGTTTATTAAATGCATCAACAATAATACCATTAGCTGATTATTTCAAAATGGAATTAAATGATATAGTTGAGTTAAGAGGTAATTACTATCATCTACGTGCTATAAATGATTACAATTTAAAAAATGGTGAGTGTAATATACAACTATTAGGTCCTATTTTAGATGATGCTTTAGTGTTTACTACAACATCAACTACTACTGCTCCTACAACAACAACTACTAGTACATCAACAACTTCAACAAGTACTAGTACATCAACAACTACAACAACTGCAGCACCAACTACTACCACAACATCAACAACTACAAGTACTACAACTACAACTGCAGGACCTACATACAATTATTATGATGTAACTAGATTTGATTGTCCAAGTTGTACTAATCCAGCTTATTCATTAGTTGCAAGAAATAATACAACAGGTGGAACATTAACAACTTCAAATTATTATAATAATGGAGATGGGTATGTATATAGAATTGATGGATATAATGCTGGAACTTCTTATACTATTGATTTAGATGGTTCAGCAACATCAGGAACTAATTGTAGTGCAACCTGCGCAATATA
>Ga0209246_10000361_pt1 | contig 20086 bp, 42 predicted proteins | sample LauGreSpBDMM15SN_2_FD_187560 | JGI IMG/M metagenome (GOLD analysis project Ga0209246, IMG submission 187560) | Freshwater lake microbial communities from Lake Michigan, USA - Sp13.BD.MM15.SN (SPAdes) (version 2) | ecosystem: Environmental > Aquatic > Freshwater > Lake | place: Lake Michigan...
CTTGGATTACTTCAATTGGTGGTGGAGGTTGGTCAACATCACAAGCATCACCACAATTTATAGAAACCACAACTGCTTTAACTGCTACTAAAACAATTAGGGGTGATGCAATTGGAGGTGGTTCTTCTTCTTCTTATACTGCACCATTTACAAGTCCTTCAAGAGGTGATTTAAAGTGGCATGTAAGTGGAGGGTTGATGGCTTATGATGGTAGTCTTAATGAAATACTAGCACCTTATGACCCTATTACAGGGTGGATGGATTATAGACCTTCAGGAAGGAATATTAAATATTGGAATCAATTAGATATAGCAAGTGGAAATAAACCTATCGAATATGCTACTAATTTTGGGCTTGCTTATTATTGGGCACAAACTTACAAAGTTATTTTAAGAGGAGAAGGCTCTGATGAATATTGTGAATACACAGTTTATGTTGATGGAAGTGGCATTCCATCTATACAGAAAACACATAAATCATCAGCTACTTTAACAATGTCTATTGTATCAGGAGGGTTGAGAGTTGCAGGTCCAAATTGCTATGCTTATGTTTATAAGCAAGGTAGATTAACGGCTTTACAAAATCCTGACTTGAATCAAAGTTTTTCAAATGATGGATTGAGTAATTATTGGAGTGGTAATATTGGCGTAGGTCATGCATCTCAAGTTTCAAGTGCTATACTACAAGCTGATAGTACAAGTAAAGGCTTCTTACCACCACGAATGACCAATACACAACGTACTAATATAGTGTCTCCTGCAATTGGATTAATGGTATATTGCACAGATACAATAGAGGGACTATATATATATAAATCAACAGGTTGGACTTTCATAATTTAAAAAAAAACATCATGGCTCAAATATTAAATGAAATAAATTTAGGTGCTGTTGCAAAATACAACGGCATGACAATGTTTAGGAAGATAGCTTTATCGGAAGCGTTTATTCCTCAATTCGTAGTAAGCGAAGATGGTGAAAGCTTGCTATCTACTAGCAAAATAATGGTAACTTATAATGAATACGTTAAAAATTCAAATGGTGAAATAGTTACGGCTTTATCTGAAAATTTAAAGCGTTACATTCTGCAAGATGAAGAAGTTTGGAAGCCTGTAACTAACCTATTTAATCAACTTTCACGCACTCCTACAAGCTTAAGTGTTGGCTTATTAGATACAATAGAAAATACATTGCTTCATATTCCACAGGATGCTCCTGATTGCTATCTTGTTAAAAGTACCGACTTTTTATAATGAAAAATATAACTCCTATCTTAATGCATAGACCTGCTAATCTAATATCAAAAGGTATTAGATTGGTAACAGGTTCTTATTGGAATCATGCTGGATTTAAAGTTCAGGTTGAAGGTATAACCATGTTTGTTGAAGCAGTTGGAGGTAGTGTGAGAATATGGTCTTGGGAAAATGCTAAAGCACATTATGATTCTAGTAACTGTGAATACAAGTTTTTACCTGATTGTATTATGGAAAGGTCTTATGTAGATAAACTAGGAGCAGGTTATGAGTTTATGGCATTCATTAGAGACCCAGCTTATTTATTAAGTGTTAAGTTATTTGGAAAATCTTACATTACAAATAAGTTAAGCAACTTAGATGACCCAAGTAAGTTTGTATGCTTTGAACTTTTAGCTTACTGTATGGGAAAAAAGAATCCTTGGAGAGCTACAGGAAAAACATTTGATAATAAATTAAATTAATTATATTTGTATTATGGATATTAATATATATAAATCATATTCGTTAGATAATTTGAAATTTAACAATGAAGTAGTATGGTATAGAATTTCATTTGTTGGCCAAGAATTTGACTTAAAAGCTAAGCGACTTGTGTTGATGTTTGAAAAAAAATACATTGTAAATGATAAATTTATTGATGAAGGTGTTTTTTCTGCTAAAAAAGTATATTATACAGTTTCAAATAGTGAATTTATTTTGCCTTCAGGAGCTTACACTTCAGACTCCGTAGAAATAGATAGTAAGATTGCTGTGTCTGAGTTTGAATATTTTGTAAACAAATTATATAGAGATGAATCGTCTACATACACTATTGTTATGGACATAATATCAATGTTAAATAATAAAAAAATATTTATATGATAATTAAAAAAGGGGACATTCAACATAGATTGAATTTGTTTATTCAATTAGAAAAGTATAACGAAACAGTATCTTCAGATAAAAAAGTTTGTCCGTATGAAGTATTAGTTAATATATCTTATTTAGAGCCATTATTAATGAAGATTGATCAAGATAGACTTGAGTTAATAGAAAGTTTATCTGATGGCTTTATTTATGTTTATAATAGCGATGGTTCTGAAGGCAAATTAAAAGAAGAAGATTTATTAGATGGTGAAATAGAATCAAAATTATCACCTAATAGTATGCCTACATTTAGGTCAAAGTATTTAGATTTACTAAATGAAGAAATTGATATAAAAATTTGTAAGTTTGATTCTATTGAATTAAAAAGATTAGTAAAAGAAGAACTTATTGACAATATATCTATAATGGCCTTAAGTTGTTTGGGTTACATTAAAGAAGAAGAATAATTTAATTCAAGCCAATTCTACCTAAAAAGAATTGGCTTTTTTTATTATCTTTGCCTCAAATAAGATGGTAATGCTACTTCAAACATCATTTATACAATCAATAATGTCAACGCAGAATATTTTAGGTATAGCGATTGAATTAGGAATACTTTACATTGCTTATGCAAAATGGAAAGTAACAGTTGACAAACAGATTGAATCGCTTGATTTACAAATTCGTGAAGTAAAGATTGATATTAAAGAAGTTCAGTCGTTATCTAATAAAATTAATAATCTTGATACAATAAGTCAATTAATGAAGAAAGACTTAGATTATATTAAAAAAGATTATGAACTGCAAGCTAAGTCTAATGAAAAAATGAAAGAAGACGTTCAAGACATAAAAATGTCAATGTCAAAAGTAGAATTATATTTTAAGCAGATAATTGAAACAGATAACAAATGATAACATATTTACAGATAAAACAAATATATCCAACAGCAAAAAATTCCAACATAAATGCTGTATTACCCTTTTTAAACTCAGCAATGCAAAGGTATGGTATATCTAATTCATTAGACAGGACTAGAGCATTTATATCTCAAATATTACATGAATCAGGCGGTTTTAAATACATGGAAGAAATTGCTTCAGGCTCAGCTTATGAAGGTAGAAAAGATTTAGGAAATATTAATCCTGGTGATGGGAAGTTATTTAAAGGTAGAGGTCCATTACAAGTTACCGGTAGAGCAAATTATGCTAAACTAACAAAAAGATTAAATATTAATGGTGTAGATTTTGAGAAAACACCTGATTTATTATCTAATCCTAAATGGGGGGTTGAAGCTGCTTGTTTGTGGTGGTCTGATCGTCACTTAAATGAAATGGCAGATAATTTATCAGGAAATATTATTGCTGATAATGGCGTATTTAAAATGATTACCAAGACTATCAATGGTGGTTATAATGGATTGGATGATAGATTAAGATTGTACTCATTAGCATTAAAATATATAATATGAAAAAGCACTTATTCTTAATATTACAATTCATATTTTTAGCACTAGGATTAGGATTATCATTCTTTCCTCAGTTAAAATATGTTTCAATTACATTCTTTTCTATAGGAATAGGATGGTATTTAATATGGTCAATAATAAATTCTTTTAAATGGTAATATTTATCATACTTCTATTTGTAGAGTTTTTGTATCATTTAATAACAGATTTTACAAAAATTGCCAAAGGTATAAATATAAATCACAACGCTTTTGTGAGAATATTAATATTTGGTATTGTGCTTATTTTAGATTATAGTTTAGGTATATTGTTAATGACTATATATCTAACATCATTTAATATCACATTAAATTTACTCAGAGGTTACAGCCCAAAGTATTTAGGTAGAAAAGCTAAAACAGATAGATTGATTAGGTTTATTAAAATAAATCCAATTGTTTTATATGTTATAATAAATTTGATTGCACTAACATTGTATATATATGAAAAAGTTAATTAACAGGATTAAAGCCGAAGAAAATAAAATAGGCAAAATACTAGCATATTATATACCTAGCATATTGGTTGGAATAGCTGGTGCGGTTGAAGTATTGGAAGCGATGCAAAGTATGCCCTTTGAAGTTCCATTTGATACGAAAAAACTTATCGCAATTTGTACAATTACAGGTTTAGTTTTAGGAAAATTAACTAAGAAAAAAGATGTTTAAATATATTCTTATTGCTATATTGTGCTTCGTTTTAGGTGCATTTGCAATGTATTCATGCAAATACAATAAACCTGAAATTAAGTACGTAAACCATACTATTACAGACACTTTAATTCAAAAGGTAGAGATTATGCAGAAAGCAAAAGAAGTTATTAAATTAGTACCTTATACCAAGTTAAAACGCGAAGTTGATACGCTTCATACAATAGATACAGCTGCAAGCGAACTTGTTTTAAAGCTATTAAGCGAAATAAACAAACGTGATTCAATAATAGCGATTGATTCTATGCAGGTAGATGCATTAATTAAAATTAGTGATATTCAAGCTTCGCAAATAGACACTTTAGAAATTAAGTTAAGCGAAGCAAGTAAGCCAAAAAAAGCATTGAAATATAGTTTATTAGCTAATTTTGTTTTATTGCTAGGTTTTATTATAAAATAATCAGTTCGGAGTTCTAGTGTCACGTCTCTGCGAAATTCAAAAGTGACAAAAGGTAGCTGAAACCTTTACTAAGCCTGTTAATTAATTTTAACAGGCTTTTTTATTTAAAAATAAATTACTATTTTTGTTTATCCCTTGATAGTAATGTTTCATTGTCTTTATTGAACTATTAAAATAAATTGTCACAGACGTGTGAATCGTATCCCACCAAGTCGAAAGCCACTAAGGTGTTAGTATCGTATTACTAAAAAAGCCTAGATAATTAAATATCTAGGCTTTTGTTTTTATTATAAAACTAAATCTTTGACTGCATTGTAATAGTCATGAATACTACCATCGTTTATAATCATAATATGAGGTATTATGCTATCAATAAATGTTTCTGTTTCATGGTTATTTTTCTTTTTGAACCCAGGTCTAACAATACTTACAATCAATGCATCTTTAATAGACTTAGCGTACTCGTATTCTAACGGCAATCTTAAGTCTGTGATAATAATTGTGTCATCATTAGATGAATCTACTATAGACTTTATGTGATTAATAGCAAATAGTGGATCATTTTCCCTAATACTATCAGCATACTTAATTAAACTATCTCTGTATTCATCTTTTAATTTATTTGTATATAAATACACTAAAGGAACATTAAATTTTTTTGAATACATTTCTTTTAATTTGTCAGCAAAAGCATAATCTTTAATTTTGGAAAAATTATTAATATGCTTTATTTGACTTGCTAAATCAGATAAGTCTTCTTGCTCAGGATTTTCATTATAATATTTTGCTATTTTATACAAAGCGGCAAATGTATCTTTCCCTGAATTAGATTCACCACAAACGAATATTACTTTAGTCATAATTAAAATGGTAAATCATCATTATCTTGAACTACAGGTGTTTCAACATTAGCTTGTGGAGTTATCCCTAATTTTTCTACTCTCCAACCATTAATATTGCTATACCATTTTATCTCATCTTGACTTTGTGAAGATATGTTTAAATGTAATTTAACTTTTTCTCCTTCTTTTAATGCTTTTGCTACAGGTAGAACTTTTTCCCCCATAAAAGTTACAGCAATTTTTTTTGGATATTGATCTTCAGTTTCAATTACTACTGTTGCTTTTTCCCAATCTTTACCTGCTTTACTTGTGCCTGTTTCGTTTAATACTTTGTAAACTTTTCCTGATACTGCTAATTCTTCCATTGTCTTTTTTTTCTTAAAATTGTTTATTTTTATTTATTAATGCAACATATTGGTCTCTTTTTATTACAGCTTCTTCAATTCTGGATTTTATTAACTCAATTCTATCCTCATCTCTAGGGACCATAATAGTATGCCATTTTTCAACTCCCTTAACAATAATGTAATTAAAGAAATATGCTTGTTCGCAATTAGTAGCTAACATCTGCATTTGCATTTGATTATAATATACATCATCAATTGCATTAATTCCTTCAATTAAATACTTATAAAATTTAGCTCTTTTAGGACACTTAATTTCAAGTATAGAGTTATCTGACACTAATCCATCAGGACTTGCTCCAGCGTGTTCTCCATATAGCACAAACTCAGCTTTTGATACAGTCTTAAACTCTAAAGACATTAAATCGCTAAATTTATTGAAAGCATAAGGTTCTTGTTCAATACCTCTTTGCATATCAAAATTTGTAAAGGTTTCTTCTTGTTCACCTTCAACTAATTCAACTGCCTTTTCAAAGCAATAAGCTTCACCTGTTTTGCCTAATCCTTTTACACCTAATAATAAGTCGATTTTTGATGCTGTAAACTTACCATTTCTAATGGCAAACCATTCTTGACTAAGCTGCTCCTCCATTATAATATGCTTGATATTTAGCCTCTATTTCAGGCGTAGTTTCATAAATTTCTTTAACTTTAGCTAAGTCTGCTTTAGCTATTTTGGCTTTCTCAAAATTATCTTCATTAAATACAGGTTTTACTTTATTTATTTTAGGTTGAATAGGTTTAATTCTTATACCGCCTACAATTTGACCTTTCATTTTTACATTATGGTCAACGTATAATTCAATTGGTATATTCTTCCAATTGTCCGTATCTATACTACCTGCGAATCCTCTGACAATATTTGCATTACCAGCATTCAATACTAATGGTTTAATATCTTCTTTAAAATAAGCTATATTATGATCGCCTTTATTCCCGGCCACTATAGCTCCAATCTCTTGTTTTACTTCTTTGATTGTAAAAATTAAAGATTTTTTACTTTCAATAAATTCTTCTAAATCAACTACTCCTAAGTGGTTGGATTTATATACGTTTCTAAAATTAGCCATGTTACTTTTTAGCTTTAATTGAATCAGTATAATTTGTTAATTGTGCTTGCACCTTAATCAATACATCTCTGTTTTCATTTTGATTAAGCTGTATTTTAATTTTCATTGTTGCTTTACTCATTTTTCTACGATTATAATTTTACGACTAAATATAAATTCTTCTATTCTTTCTAATCCTGGGTAGTCTACATAATAATACTCACATTTATCTACTAGCTCTTTTAATGAGGCATTTACTCTTTCTATTTCACCAAAAGCTTGTGTAAATTTAGCATATTCTGCATCACTACCAAAGTAATATACATTATTTTGATACTGATATTTTATATCTGTATATTTCTTTTTAAACTTAAGTTTACTATCTGATATAGATATTAATACATATTGGAACTTAGGAATTTTATCTACCATGAAAGGGATTGTTATTTTTATTATATTTGTATCAAATATATTAAATAATAATCAAAATGGCAAATTACATATCTCCAGCAACAGTATTGAGAGTAAATGGCAAGAACTTTAGTTCTGCGGTTACAATGACTATTCAATCTGCACTTATCACTTCAGTTGAAGCTTACACTCCAGCTGCTCAAAGTGCAAACCTTGGTGCTCCAAAAATCATAATTCCAGCAGGAGTTCAGTCTGTTATTACATTAGCAGGAAACACAAACATTGTTCCAACAAAAGTTTACACTAGCTCTACTGTTGCGGCTATTGTTGCCTTAATTAATGCTTAGGTAATAAAATTACTAATATTCTCTGGTGATATAGGTTTTGTTTTAACGATATTAATTAGGCTCTTATCTTTCTCAAATACTTTTGAAAGATAGGAGTCTATCTTATCTATCAGTTTATCACAATCATCTATTAGCTTTGATTTTAGTGATGCAGCCTTTAGTAGCTTATCATCATCAGCAGATTGTTGTAGTGGCTTTAAAATAATTTCTTGGTATTCATTAAATGTAGATTGGCATGAGCATAGCTGTTGCCAAACAGAATCATTTTGATATATCAGGAACTTACTTATGTGCTCGTACAATTCACTTGCTTCACCTTTAAATCCTGTTAACTTCTTAGCTTCAGTCCACTTATCTTTAAGCTTATCTTTATGCTTAGAGACTAGGTCTGAATCTTTGTGGTAACACATGATTATGAACTTTTTTTGCGATTCACTTAATCCTTCAAGTATTGGCAAATCTAACTTTTGCATTAATTGTTTATACTCGTTCATATTAATTTTCTTTCTTTTCTTTGATTATACACCCATCCATAACTATAATTCTTAAACTTTGCATAAGCTGATATTAATTCAGGAGCTAATCTTGGCCAATCATCTTTAGTGTATTTAGACCAAGCATCTTTATTTAACTCTATATTAGCCTTGTCTATAACATCCTTGTCTTGCCTTTTTATTTCTGCTTGTTCTTTCTTTGTTAATTCAACAAACATTTCTTCCTGTATTTGTTTAGGAGTTTTAATTGGCTTCTTCCATCCACACTCAGGACATTTATTTAAGTTTGCAGCAAATATAAAGCTACAATTTTCACATAAACTTATTGGAGTTACTCCTGCTTCTTTTTTCTTTTTTAAATCAGGATTAAGCTCAACTATAATATCTGACTCTGGACTACCAAACCTTGCCCAATTGTCTGCCATATCTATAATTATACCATACTCTTTATCTTTAAATAATCTCTGTGCTCTACCACATCCTTGAATCCACTTTATTCTGCTTGTAGTAGCACAATTAATAATGACACACATTGTACTAGGCACATCAAATCCTTCTGCTAATATACCATAATTACATAATATTTGTACTTTTCCTTCCCTGTATTCTTTTATTATTCTATCTCTATCAATATCAGTTGTATCTGCATCAATGTGTTCTGCATTATAATCATTCTCCCTGAAACAATCTCTTGTTTTTATTGAATGCTCTACATTTTGACAAAACACAATTGTTTGTAAATTGTTTGCATACTTTCTGTAATTTGCAATAAGATTTATATAAACATTATTTACATCAAAAGCTCTCATTACATCAGCGGAATCAAACTCTCCCATTTTTGTTTTAAACTTCTTTGTGCTTATCCGACCGGCACCATATACTTTAGTTGGCAAAACAGCTTTTTGCTCAACTAATTCAGTATTCGTGATAGGTTGAATAAAGTCATCATAAACCAATCCTAAACCTTTTTTGTCGGTTCTAAATGGTGTTGCTGTAAGTCCAATAATAAATGATCCTTTTTTGTGATACTGATTAATTACATCCTGATAACCTTTTGATGTTGATGTGTGACATTCATCTACAAAAACTATTGCGGCATCAGGCAAATCTTGTCTTAGTAATGATTGTATGGAAGCTACTTGAATAATATTACTATAATCTCTTTTGTGTCCAGATAGAATTAATGAAGCATCAATATTAAACTGTTTAAGCCTATCTCTACATTGAGTTATTAATTCTCTTCTATGAGCTAAGAATATAACTTTACTATTTTTTTTAGCTGCATGCTTAATCATTTCAGCAGCTATATTTGTTTTACCTCCTCCACAACCAATTACTAAGACCACTTTACGTACTCCTTCAATATATTTTGCCCTTAGCAAATCTATTGAATTTTGTTGGTATGGTCTTAATTTATACATTTATATAAATGGTTTTTTATACGGTTTGTATAGTTTTTTTTTCCACTCACTGAAAAAATACCATTCACCTGCAATCGAAACACCTTCAAAATAATCGCCTATATGCTTTCCAGTTGTTGCGACTATTGTAGTGCGATAATACACTAATTGAGGTTTATCCCAATCAATAATTTCAGGTTTAATAAGTTTCAATTCCAGTTTATTGATTTTGGCTAAATCAAACAAATCGTGCCCATCATCGCATTTTACAATTAGAAATTCTTTGTATTTGTGGATAATTTCGTAATTGCTTATAAAATCCCCTACTTTTAGGTCTTTAAATTCTTCTTTTGTCATAATATTTTGGTTTATAATTTCCGCCCATTTGTTTTCAGTTTTATCGTAAAGACATCTAAGTGTTTCGTAACAATCTTTAACATAAATATGCTCGAAAGAACTGTAAATGAAAGGCTTAGTATTACATATATATATATATCCATCATATATACTTTTAATCTCAGTGCCTATTGGGTAGTCACGTATTGCTTTTTCTAGTAGTTCTGAATCTGTCATAATTTTAATAATTTATCGCATGTTATACAATATAACCCTATATTTTGGTGAGGCTTAAAGCAGTTGAAACATAATTTTGTTGGTTTAAGTATTATTTTCATGATTTTAATAATTTCTTTTATAATTTTAATAAAAACACCTCACCAAGGTTTCCATCCTTGCTACTATTAGTAAGATTACAACTTCACAGGAGAAATTCTCAACTGTTACTGAATCTGGCTCGCCTATTTACATGAGCAATGAGGTATTTTAGCACCTAAGACTTGTTCACACAGAGGTCTTAGGTTAATCCCTGTAACTCCAAGTTGTTAATGTTATATTAGTTATCGAATAAACTTTTTCTAAAGTCTGTCTTAGAATCAGGACTTATTCCTTGATAAATACATCTAACATCTCTCCATAAATAACTCACACTTGGTAGTGATATTCGTATTGATTAATCCTTATTATTTCTAATAACGAAGTCAATAGATATATAGTAGCACGTAACTATTTATTTACTTCAAGCAGGGGTTGTGGTCAAAACAGGATTCGAACCTGTATTGTTTGCAACCAATCTATTAAGCACCGCTCGCCTCAAAGGGCATACCCCGTTATACTTAATAAGCGTCTACCATTCCGCCATTTGACCATTTTATCATCACAATACCAATATATACTGTTGAGAGCTACTCAAATCAGTTTCACACCTCCTTTTGATTTTTTATAGATTGAGCTGTTCTTACTTTCTAAAATCTCTCACAACTTCAAATTTTAGAACAGCTCTGTTTTCTCTATAGTGGATGTTTATTTACTTGTTCCTTACCCACTAGGACGCTCAGAGGTTTATAGAGTTATTGAGAGTTCCCTATAAACGTTCGTTGTCTTGGCAGGATTCGAACCTGCAACCATAGTTATTTCTAACTCTGTGACTACCTATTCCACCACAAGACAAATATTCAATATTAGCACCTCCACCATTATGTGCTGAGGTCACGTAGTTGTCATTAGATTTTTACATCTATATATTTACAGATTGCAACTACTTGCTGAGTTGTGTTTGTGTTGATTAGATAGCCTTCCTCTATTCTAACTGTCTGTTAACTAGTCCTTTCTCAAGGGACCAACACATCTGCTCTTTCAAACAGTATTTTATATCTGAGTAGTATTATATCTTACTCTATATAGGCAGAGTCTACCGTATCTTGAGCCTGTGATTCACTACATTAATCAAGCGAAATTTTGTCAGATAAAGGTCTTCACTAACCCTACACTTAGTTTATTTATTATCCTAAGTGGTAATGTTTTTCTAAGCTTCTACCTCTAAAGATAATTCAGCTAATTGTGTTTTAAGAAACTCAAGTTTAGCTTTATGAGCATCTAATGATTCTTCAGCTTCAACTAATTTGTTTTGTGCGGTAATCAATGATTCTACATAACTATTATTATTAGTAATAGCTTTACCATTGTTTACTCTTGCTAAAGCAATAGATTCTTTAGCTTGTTCAAGAATATCCTCTTTAGCGATTAATTCCCCAGTAAGAATAGCAATGTGAGTAGATAATGCAGCATCAGCTTGTCTAAATACTTTTTGTGCTAGGATTTCAACATCATCACCTTTAATTACTGCTGTAAATTCTTTTACAAATGACTTAATTTTTGTTGTAGTTTTCATAACTTTTTTGATTTTGATTTTTGTTTTAAAGATATATTAATTGAACTGATTTTACTTACATTATTATCTAATAGTTTAGGATTAGATTTTACTTTGAATGATTCTGATGGTGTTAATGGATATTGTTGATATGGTTTATCAAGCCTTCTCAAATGGGGATCTTCTGTTAATCTTGAACTATCATTTATAGTAATAAAATCTGATATTGGTCTTTGTTTAGCTGATTTAGATAGGTTATTAGTATTTAATGGACCGAAATAATCACCATTATACCAGCTTACATATTTCCAATCTTCAGTATATTTTATATAATTGCTCCTTGATGTCTCACCATACATCTTATTAGCAGCTTCAATAACTATATCAGCTTCTTCTTGACTAGACACTTCTACATACCAGTTGTCATGTGTCCATTGAGGTTCAGTAACCTCATTCCATGAATCATTTATAAAGGTATAGGTTTTACCATCTTCTGCAGATCTAATCATAGTACCTATTGCTATTGGATTAGGTAAAGCATTTCTTTCTTCATAGGTTAATTTAGGGATTAAAATACCTTTAGTAGCATCAGCACCTATTATTGCAGATTTAGTAACAGAATCTATCTCAGCTTGAGTTGCTTTTCTGAATCTACCTTGACCAAGAGAAGTAGATATATCATCAAGCTTAGTAACTATATTACATGTTCCAATAGAAGTGACTTTGTAAGGTCCTTGATGACTTATTCTACCTTCTTCTCCTAACCAATTAGAATGAATAGGTAATTCTCTTTCGTGAATCATAACCCAATCACCTACTTGAGCTACATAAGGCTCTTCTTTGTAGTCAGCTAACAGCTCAAATTCTCCATCGGTAATTCTGCTTTTATCAAATGAATATCCGTTAACCCTTAAGTCACCATCACTATCAACATATTCTATCTCAAGTACTTGACCTACTTTAGTTTGACCATCAGCCCAGTTGTTTGGTATTAAACATCTTACGTGCATTCCTTTAGCAGGCTTTATAGGTTTAGCTTTTAATCCATCATGATCATTCTCAGTACACCATTCTTGGAATGATAGGATTACATAACCTTCAAAATCAGATTTTTCTCCATAACATTGAACTCCTATTTTTATACAACTATCTGTAGTATATTTATCAAAAGGATTACTAGAGATCCATTCATAACCTAATTTCTCAGTAACATAATCAAATTCTTCCTGAGTAGGACAATGTACTGTTTCTTTAGTATTTAAGTAAGTGCTATTTCTTATATTACCACATATATTCTCCCAATAGTTATGTCTTTCAGGACTAGTAGCCCAATTAAATCCATAATCTACTGCGTCACATAATTTATCAGGAATTACATCCTCATAATTTTCATCATAATTAGCAATAGCTTGACTTTTCTCAGGTTCTCTAAGTTGATTAAAGAACTCCATGGTTTTAATGTAGCGTTCTGATTTAATAACAGGAAATACCTCAACCATATCTTGGTCATGATATGTACTAGCTTGTGTTCTAACAATATCTTCAATATTCCAATCACTATCTGCATGAGCATCAAACAAAATATGATTATAATAGTATTGATTACTTGAATTAGATTCTATATCACATTTAGAAACTCTGAAGAATTTAGCTTCATTACCATTAGTTAAGGCAATCCAATTTAATTTAGGATTACTATACCAACTACCTATTTTAAATTCTTTTAAAGGTCTACCTCTCTCATCTAGGTATTTAACAGGCTCTTTCAAAGTCTTAGAAAATTCTTCAGCTTCTGGTAATGTAGCAAACCATTTACAACAATCTTTATTTGGAAAACATGTTTTACCTACAGATTCCTCAATATCAATACAGTCTTTAAAAATATTAAATCCTATCTTATGCACATCCCCAATATCTACACTATGATAATTGTCAATAATAACTACATAAGTTCCTTCACCCCATTCTTCAAGTTTAACTTCTTCAGGCTCAACATACTTACCTGCTTTCATGCAAGCTTCATAGTGCTTTATTTGTGCAGGTGTTGCTTTAGTGTAGGTGTCTGCTTTATAATAATGGAAATTATTAACACTAGTAGTTTTATCTTCTAAATCAATGAATCCTTTATTCTTATACCTCATTAACCATTTATGAGTAGGACAGTCTTCTGTTGTTACATAATAGACAACACTATATTCTAATTCTTCTTCTTTTGTCATGGCTTTAGTGTTTTATTACCCAATATATTATTTGTGCAATTGATGCTATTGTTATCATAGCAGTAATATAAAGTACAATTCCAACATCAAGTTCATATTCACCTATTGTATAGTCTACTTTGTCCATGAAATAATCAACTATTATTATTGGTGCGAATAGTACTGTTATAAATCCTATTATTGTTATAAATATCATATCTTTAAATGTAAGTGCCTTTATAATAATTATCTTTGGGCGGTTTATTGTTAATGATTATTAACACTATAATCAATAATATTAATACTATTGTAAATATCATCATAATTTATTTATTTATTAATTCCAATTCTTCCTCTTCTATTTCAGTTTTGATTTCTTCTAGTGGCAAAAATCTTTCTGATGAGAAGTAAGTGTATGGGAAAAAGGCTGATAAATCTATTTCTTCTAATTTAAACCCAACCAACTTTCCTTGTTGATTCATTTGTTTTATTTCAATGACAGTATAAACTTCCCCCTTCTTAATCCAATTGGATGTAGGTATTTCATTTGGTCGGTTTTTAGAATTTATACAAAGGACTTTAAACATAGCTATATTTTTTATTACAGGCCCGACACGTATGCCAGGCCTGCATTAGAATTTAGTTCTCTTTGTTGCTAACTTGAATCCTAATATCTTGAGCCAAAACTTTCAAGTCTTGCATGGCTTTTCTTACTCTTACACCAGCAGCTTTGTTGCCATTATTAAATTTGGTAACATCAATTTTAACTTCATTTAATACGCTTTCAATTTTTTCAATACTAATCATAATTACATTTGTTTATTTTAAGTTTACAATAATAGGTGTTTTTTTTATTTATTCAAAGGTTTATATTAATTTTATTTTACCTTTAAAAAACATTACTTTGTTTACGTGGTCTTCCCAAACATTGACATTTTTTAATTCTATTTCCATGCTTGGCAAATGATTTGATGTAATAACATCTAAATAGTCTTTTGTTCCATCTTCTCTAAAGCTATACTTTAATAAGCAATATTTGTGATTTACATTATAATCCTTTCTCCTGGTTTCAATGTCATCAAATGAATAGTGGTTATAATGTAGCTCTTGTGTTATACATATCACTCTACTTTTTTCAGTCTTCTCTTTCATAGCTTTTAAGTTCTTTTATTACTTTTTTCCAAAAAACTCTATTAGCAACTGGCTCCTGCATTATATTTTCAATACAAATAATAGCACTGTCTATGGCTAAATTATTATTTAATAATAAAAGTAGATATTGTGTGTATAAGCTATTTGCTTTATTTTTTATCATTGTCTTTAGGTTTAATTACGCCACTTTTTACAAGTCCTGACACTATCCTGCAAATTTTATCTCTTTCCATTCGACTTAATTTGCTTGTCTTCTTTTGAATCAAATCATACTCTAAGCACAATTTGTTTATTTCATCAAGATTTGAGGTTTACATGTAATAATGGAGATAAATTTGCCGGTGAATAATTTATACCTTTCAATAATTTGCCTTTTTTAATCTCATCATAATTGGCATTACAATAAATTAAGTACTTGCCATTTTTAATCAATACCCTAAAATCATCTACATAATTATATTTAGCTATTGTCAAATGAGCTTCTTCTAAACTATTGCAAGCTTTGGACATGTTACTCCTGTGAATTTCTTTCATTATTAGTGGCATTTCAGAGCTTGTAAAGAATGCTGAGAACTCGCTAAGGTGTTTGTCTAGTAGAAACTCATACTGCTCTCTTATAGCCTTATTATCGCTAAATTTTATAATAGACCCTGCTATTACATAAGCAATGTCACCGTATGCATCCGCTTGGTCTACAATATTGGTAGCATTTAATAATTCGTTGGTCTCTTCTTCTATCAAAGAGTTTCTGAATGTAACACTTTTTGTTGACTCGTCGGTATCAAAGTAGTCCTGGAACTCTTGTACCATTGCGATAATTTCATTTTTTAACATCTGTCTTGATTGATTTAATTTTAACTTTTTTTATTGCCTCTTCAATAGCGTTAATGTCTTTGTAGGCTTCAACCTGTAATTGATCCGGAAAATTTTTATAGAAATCAGTCAAGGTTTGAGACAAAATTTGTTTCAGCTTTATGCATTGATTTTTTAAATTATACTTATAAAGCACTTTGTTTTTTTCCAAGTCTTCAATACATTCAATCTGTATTGTAAGCAAGGCAATGGATTTTAATAAAATTTCCGTATTCATGATTGTTCCAATTTAAAATTAAATTCATCATTTAACATTTCTGTAACCTTGTCTGGTCCTCCTAGTTTATCTATGTCGCTTTTCTTTTGCCATATTCTAATAAGAAATATTTTATCTTTATCAGCTTTAGGCTTCCTGCCTACCTTGCCAATCTTATTTGGATGGCTTACTTTTATTTTGTCGCTTGTACTTTCCATACTCCATATTTAGTTTGTTGTTGTTTTGCTTTTTTAACTTTTATTGCTAGTGCAATATTTTGATATAAATATTCTTCAGTGGGTGATTTGTCACTGGCATTTTTGTAATATACTAAATTATATTTTGCCATCTTTTTTCTGTAAATGTGTTTACTATTACGGCTGTATATCCTAGCCATAAATTAATTCCTTTTTCTTGTCACTTTTTGAAAGGGGTCTATTATCATTAATGTTTTTTACAAAATTGATATTCTTGACAAATAAACCTTTTCAAAGTTTGCATTTTTTGAAAAATATTTTTTAAATATTACTTTTGCTTCTGACTTACTTTTGCAGTCGATTGAAAAGCTGGTTTCATTATTTTTAAAAGTATAAATGTAGGTTTTCATAGCTTTAGTTGTTTAGTTGTTTTGATTCTTTTTAGTTGTTAAATTTACCTTGCCTTCGTGCGGCTTTTTCATATACAAATTATTGCAATTTGTATAATATATATATTGTTCTATAATTAATGCTATTTATATTTTTCAACTATTTCTTCTACTATTCTATCAATCATTAATCCAATACCTGAGTACACATACTTTCTATGAATACTATCATTATTGTACATTGCATCAGCGATGCTTACTGTGTCCAGGTTAAATAATCCTGAATCGCTTAACATATCAAAGATATTATCAAATCCTTTCTTTTGGGCCGATAGTTTTAATAACTGGAAACAATACGGCCTATTATATTTAACAAAACTATATAACTCTTGCTCGTTTAATCTAGTTAAACCACCTTTAGTGATTACTTTAACCACTAAGTGTACAGTGTCTTCATTGTAATCTTTTAGTAATTGATCCATGGCTTTAAAATTCTAAATTATATTTAAAACAGTTTAACATGATTGTTTTTTTGTCTTTTCTTGGCTGTCTTTGGCTTCTAGGTATTTTTGCTTTGAGTACATTATTTAAATATAAATAAGTTTCTCCCTTTACTTTTATTGCTTGTAGGGTTGTCATTTTTTTTGCTCGGTTACTTTCCACCGTAAAGTTTAGAGGTATTATTGATTTGTTATATTGTTTTAATTTTTTAAAAAAATATTTGAGTATTTTCAATATCTTTTAATTCAATTAAAATTTGTTCTCTTTGTTTCTTATTAAAATTATTCCAAAGTGCAAGTGCTACCGAATGACAAATAATATGATTTGATTCTTCATTTTTATTTGCATCTTTATTTAATTTTGCAAACATTTTTTCTAATTGTAAGTTATTCATAATAGTAGCTTTTAAATTGTTAAATTAAATTTAATTCAGTCACACAAATTTCATAATAAAAATTATCACCGTTTAAATTTACGGTTTCATTGCTATTAATAGACTCTATTACATAGTCATAATTTACATTTATACCTTCTATACTATAGTCATTTATGGCGTCATCATTGAATTTTACCGGCTCGTTATTAAGCATTTTATTTAATGCTAAAATACATAATTGTTTTTTGTCCATTGCTTTATTGTTTAGTGGTTATTAAAATCTTAATCCTTGATGAAATGCTAAGCTTTGGTAAGGTGTTCCTACTTTTTCTATTTTTAAATTATGCTCTCCAGTTACACAGCTATTTCCTAAAATATACGCATGATTAATGCTAATAAATCCATTTGCTAATTTATGGCTTTTGTATATTTTTACTCTTTTTTTAAACTCAGAAATATTATTTATATTATTCATGGCTTTATTTTTTAATGGTTAGCTTCTAGTATTTGCTTATACTTCTCTTCAATTCTATTAGTGTATAAATAAATTATATTTCCTCTATTTTAGTGATTACAAAATTTTCAGCTCTTCCAAGTCTTTACAATAGTACTTTATTGCTGCGTACTTTATGGCTATACAAATTTATATCCTATATTTTTTAATTCTGACTTTAAGTCTTGTACTAACTTATTATTTTTATTTAGCCTTTTGGATTCATTAATGTATTTTTTTTGCACTTCGCTATGTTGTCCAACAACTGAATAACAATCCAAATAAAAACTAAACTCGTGATAATTTAAGACCGCGTATATATCATCATTTTCAATATGATGGTAATACTGTATATTATCGTATGTGTCCATGGCTTACCTGTTTACTGTGAATACATCAAAAGTCTTGCCGGTGGCTATTAGTTTTAATTTTAAGCCTAAACAATCAAATGCGTTTTGTAGCGTGCTTACTCCTACGCCTCCACCACTAAAATATGTATCTTTTAATCCGTAAGTTAGCCTGTCATTATTTAATATAAGTTTTCTTAAGCTTAACGATTGATTAAATACGTCTGACATTACCGCTGATAATTTACAATAGCCATAACCTGTAACTTTAGCCGTATAGCTTGCATAACTTCTTTCAGTCCATACCTCTAGTGTTGCCGTTGGATTCATTCCATACATTTGCGAACGCTTCCAATCAATGGATATGTTAAGGCTTTTAAAATCAGGTGCGTTTTCTATTGAGTCATACTCTTTATTTATCGCCTCAATGGCTTTTAACCTGTTTTTATCTACTCGGTTAAGTAGGTATATTTTTAAGCTTTCCAAAGTAAAGTCTTTTATTTTTTTACCTTTTGGTAGTTGGTCTTTAATTTGCCATGTTAAATTGTGGCTTTCCAGGTTTTTGATGTCTAGAATTAGGCTATCAAAATAGTTATTTTCTTGGGAAATTTTTTGAGTTCTCATAATTTTATATATTAGTTTTTTAATTAGCTTCTAGTATTTGTAACACTTTACTTTTATAGAAATTGTTTATCGTTTTACTGTTTTCCATATCCCTAAAATCGTCTACTTCCACACTGTTTGTATGGTATAAACATATTTTAACTATTTCACCGTCAATCAACATAGTTAGGTAGTCTTTATACTGTCCATATCCTGCATGGCTGTATAAATCCAGTTTTTGGACCTCTATATTTTTAGCGTATGGGAAAAACGCTTTTACTTTTTTCTCAAATCTTGCCGAGGATTTAAGACAATAAATGTTTATAGTACTTGACATATTAAGAATGCGTTTAGTAGTGAATTAATAATAATTAAAGGTAGGGCAATATTTTTAAACCCTATTTTAAGAGCTGTTTGTATGGTCAGCAGTCCAAAAAAGACTACTAACCATATATTTATTAAAATTAGTGTGTTCATGTTATTTTCTTAATTTAGTGGCTAATTCAATCAATTCAACTAAATCGTACAAATCATCAAAAAACTCATATTCTTTATTAAATAATATTAAGTCTCCCGCATAAAAACCATATTCAATACAATTTTCTGCTGCATCTGTCCAATTCCCGTTTAAACAGTTTTCTGCTATCTCCTCAAACTGTTCTAAAGTTCTATAATTTTTCATAGTCTTATTATTTAATGTTTAAGAAAGTATCTGACAATAAGATATAACCCTTTTCACTTTCCGCTTTACCTACAATTGTAAAGCCTTTTTCTATCAAATAGTCAACGGCACTACTTAGCGTGTCGCCTTCATAATTATAACTTATATATAAATATGTATTAAACCTGTCTGATTTAATTTTAACCCGAGAGCCTCTCGAGTTTGTAGGTG
>Ga0209246_10000366_pt1 | contig 19916 bp, 16 predicted proteins | sample LauGreSpBDMM15SN_2_FD_187560 | JGI IMG/M metagenome (GOLD analysis project Ga0209246, IMG submission 187560) | Freshwater lake microbial communities from Lake Michigan, USA - Sp13.BD.MM15.SN (SPAdes) (version 2) | ecosystem: Environmental > Aquatic > Freshwater > Lake | place: Lake Michigan...
ATCAAATTAAAAAGTAATCACTTCGAATAGTGTGCTACCTGACAGCACCAAATCCCCTGTAGTTGTGTTGTCCCCACGCAACCAAGTCCGAACCTGCCGGATATTATATCCGGCAGGTTATTTGCCGGTCAGTAAAAAGAGGACAAGCTAACAATCTTACGTGGCTTCATGGTCGCGTCCCCTGTAGTTCTTTCAACAAGCTTCCTGACTCGTTCCTCCTTCTTCTGCTCCTTGATTACCTTGGTTTGTTCGACTGCTTGCTTCTTCTTGCCAGTCTCAACCACTCGTTTTACCTTTCTCAAGTTAGGGACTATATCCTTTCCTATTTCTTTATCCAACTGCTTCAATCTCTTTTCTGTAGTGAGCATACTTCTTATAGCGGGTTGGGATATAACACGCTCCGTTGTTTTATACGGGTTGGTCTCCACCTTGTCTATCTTTTGCAAGTCATCGAAGTGATACTTTTTACCATCAATTGTGTATAGACCGCCTTTCGTAACACTATCGATGGCGAAAACATCAGTGCTCCAGTTTTGAGTGTAGCCTCGACCGAATGCCCCTTTGTCTATTTTCATTCTTACCTTATCGCCTTTCTTCAGTTTAGGAAGGGGTGCATTCAATGCCTTTTCCGCATTTTGATTAGCTAGTTTTTGATGGTCGTAGGCATTTGGTGTGGACTTGATGGCACCATTAAATGTATTGTTGTATATGTTCACGACATCAGTCAACGTGTCAATCCATTTGAGGTTACTACTGTCAGTGAACCCCTTAAATAACATGTTTAATAACGTTTGGTTAAACTTCTCAATGTTACCCATCTCTTTGTGATTTCCAGCCTGATTCAATATATGTGTTATGTCATACTTGTTGAAGAGATTCTCAACGTCTTTATTGATGAACTCGGATCCATTATCAGTTTTCAATACATCGGGTTTGCTCTCCTTAAACGCTTTCCCAAAGGCAACCACCATCTCATCACTCCCTTTATTTTTCAGCGGTATTGCTTGGGCTTTCTTACTGAATACGTCAATAATGGTTAGAATATATGAGTATCCTTTGTTGCGGGTTGCAACGTCTTGGAAGTCTATTAGATCAGCCATCCACATCTGATTCTCGAAGCCCGCTACTATACTACCTTGGTTCTTTCTGGGTTGTGGTTTTGGTTTAAAATGCAATTGATACACGAGTTGGTCCTTCAGGAACTGTTGTGTTTCCTTCATGGTTACACCCTTTGTTTTTACCATCTCAAAGAGCTTAAGAGTGCTTGGATAGTTGTTTTTATAATACGTATCTTGTAGTATATTATGGTTATTCATACTGGTTATAACATCATAATATATTTTAATTTGGAGTGCAACGGTTTAAAGTGCCGATCTCGTTAATCCAAAACGTTTCCCTCACGTGTAAGTCATGAAGTGTGACATTTGTTAGCTTTTCAATAAGTTGAATTTGGCAGTTATCCCAACCCACCTTTTCAAAATGTGCATGGCAATAGAGACCACCTTGTTTATGTTCCGCAAATCTCTTTTCGATTGGCTTGACGGTCGAGCCCACATAGACCTCATCATCAATCTCATTTACAATCTTGTACACATTGCCTATCGAATGTGTATCGCGAGCGAGCTTATGACCCGAAAAATTGACGTGTTGTTTGTTTGATGAACGAGATAGTGCGACATACTTCATGTTTACGTTGGGAAAGCGTTCCCATTCGTAGATCGTGTAAGGCTCGTCAAATGTATCACCTTGTGCCTTGTGGCATGTAATAGCAAAAGCAGGATAAAATGACTTCACAAACTGAGCGTGTGATACCGTGATGGACTCACTTGTAGGGAATGCTTGAATAACCACGCTATCATTATCGAGCGCAACAATGTCAAATGTTTCGTTATTGACAACACCAAGTCCCTTCTCACCTGAGCTTGCTTGGTTAGCAATGACGGGCATACCAACCGATATGATCATGTCTTGGCTTTGGTCATCATCAGTATTCTTGGAGAAGTGAACAACCTTCTTAGGCTTGAATTCAGCTATCCATTTGTTCATGCAAACTTTATTTATATACTTCCTCATACGGTTCGTGAAGCAAACGTTTTTATAGGTAGATAACTTACCAAAATGGTGTTGGATTTCCTTGCCCTCAAGTACAGAAAGACACAGTTTAAACATCACATCGTCACTACGACGGCACTTCGTGAGTTGAAGCTTGTGTCCATCGCATAATGAATGCAATGCATATGAATCCGCATACTCAAAGTCTCCATCATTGACGGGTGGGAGTTGGTGGAAATCACCCGCGATGATGAACTTTAAGTGAGTATTATTCTTCTTAAGAGTGAGGAACATTTTGTAGAAGACGGATTTAACCATACTGATTTCGTCAACGAAGATGTAGTTGACGTGTTGAAGGATGCCCTTGAGGTTGGGTTTCTTGTTATTGCAAGCGATACCGAAAAACTTATGTAATGTCTTACCTTCTATGTGACGGCATGCTTTATTAGTGGGAGCAAGGCATATGTATTTCATTCCCCGCTCATCAAGTTCCTTTTTAATAGCCTTTATCAAAGTGGTCTTACCACACCCGGCATAACCATCGATGTTAATGCTTGACTCTAGGTCAACAATTTCCTTAGCTTTGACCGAAAAGTCATTTGTATCGTCATAAATGTACGACCATTCCATGGTTGGAATTTTATAGGTAGCGGTACGCGCTTCTTTGTTTCGTAGCTTGTCAATAGTAGGCGGGTTATCGAGCTTGTATTTTGAGTCGTCAAGGTTGAAGTTGATAGGCTTATCGTACTCCATAATAACACAGTCCGTCTTGAGACCGATAAGCTTGCTAGTGGGCGTCTTAACTAGGTTATACAACTTATGAAGTTCGATGTTACCCATTTCGATGATGTAGTTGTAGATTGGGAGGTTGCTTTCTTCAAGATGGAATTTACTTTTGATTATGATTTGGTATAAAGGCTCCTCATCACTCGACTCATTTACAATCGATACATGAGCATCATTGCCGAATGTGTAAAGGTACCTTGCTACATCATTCTTAGACTTTGTGAAATACGCACGTTCTTGTTTAATAGTTTTCATGCCGAGAACACCAGTCATTGCGTTAATAACCATCTTTGAAATGTCTGCAGGTAAGTTTTTCTCAACGTAGTCTATGAACTTGTTGAAATAAGATGGCTTTAGAGATGAAGAAGAACATAGTTCGTACATGATATCTTCCTCCTTGATAATACCTTGTGACAACGCATACTCGATGGTGGGCGTTGTGTACCAACCATCTCCACGTAAAGGAAAGTAGTTTTTTGACTTCACGAAATAAAAACCTGGTTTAAATGGTGATCCTATAAATACTTTAGGAGTATCGAAAACGGAGAATACGGGTAGCTTAAAGATGTTGGTGTATAAGCAGTTACGGTAGCACCTACGGCAATCAAATGCTTGTACAAACTTGTGCTCATCAAACATATCGTAAAAAGCATGAAAGTCCGTAAATGCTACGTTACGGCTATCATCGCCGTTCATGATGTTGAAGACCTCTTTATTGAAGGAAGAAAGCGTCTTGGAGTCGAAACTTTCGTCGTTGAAACCAACTTTTGCGGTCGCCACTGGTAGAGGTTGGAGTGTTTTTTTCATAATCTCATTACAAAGTTGACCCATGCTTTGATTCCGGAAAGGGATGTCAAGAGTTTCACATATAATCTTCGCTTGTTTGTAGTGAGGATTGTGGAAGAGGTTGACCCCATCAGCGACATCGTAGATAGCGCAGATCTTACCTTGTGAAAGAGCGCACTTGTAAATGGTGTTGTTTTTCTTGAAGAGCTCGAGTAACTTATCCTTAAGGTTATCATTATAGAACACATTCACGTTAGACTTCGTTGTTGCCTCGTCAATCTCCATATTCTCGATGATATCCCTACTGAAAAGCTCGATTTGCGCCTTGTTTATGCCTTCTTTATCACCATCGTTAGAACTTTTGAATGATGCGATAATGTCACGCTCAGCATGTGACTTAATGATTGATTGACGTACTTTTGTGTTATCAATTGGGTACATATGGTTGTCCATTGTGTAATACATAATAGCCGGGTATGCATTTTTGTTTGGGTCGGCATTGTGTTTTTGGAACACTTTGTTATCGATGTCCAAGGCATATAGTGGAATGTTTAAGTCCTCACACATAACCCTTAGCATGTAGGTTGAAACACCACCATCGAATGGTTTTTTACATGCGATTTTAAAGTCTAAGTTAGATAGAGTCTTGCAACTTTGTCCATACTCGACTATCATTTTAGAAAAGTAATCGGTAAGCTTCTCACGTGTCATAATCTTTTTTAGTCCTTTAGTTTCTGAATACTTATCAATAAGGTAGTCAATCACACATGTATTCTCAAGTGATTCGTTTATTTTAGCATCTAGGAAGTTATATTTAATAGGATGGGCACGGTACATACGAACATATTGTAAGGGTATGTTTTCCTTGGCGAACTGTTCCTTGTTCATGATCTTCCAAACAATCCTATCGTAGTGTATGTCACGGTTCACTTCGGTATTGGGAGTTGAAAACATTACTTCATCGATAAGAGTCTCCTTTATATCGTGTATTTTTGCACTTTCGTTACGGCTATCAACTTGGACTTGTGCGTACTTTGTGTCGGTATAGCTATAAGATCCTTTACGGTTCGAGTAATTATCCGTGTATGGAATGAACCCTATGATGTATACTGTTTTGGGTTTTGGAAGCTCAATTTGTTTAAGTTTCTTTAACGAAAGTTTAAACGGCTTCTTTCCCTTTGTCATTTTGACTGTTTGGACATCATATTCTTGTAGTTGTTCATATCTTTCCTTAAGCTTCTTGGTACTGGTTCTTGAAAAATCAGCAGACATATCAGATATGGAATCGTAGATGGAGAACCGTATACGGTCTGCATCATATAGTTTTCGCGCAAGAAGACGAATGTTTTTCTTTAGTGTATCGCGTTGCATGTTTGAAACGGCGCGATTAGACATCTTTGTATATAATTAACTAAGATAATATATTTCTGAAAACTTTAAGTAAGTTTTGAAAAATGAAAAATAAACTAGACATTTTCTACAGCTTTTCTTTCCACCCTATTACGACGGTGTCTTTCACGGTTATATGATTGTATCTTCTCTTTTACTTCCGGTACCTCGTAGTACTCCTTCATGGCCTTCTTTATTTCTTCCTTGTGATTTTGACGATAAGCCGCCATATACTCCTTCAATTTTTGATCCTTATACATAGCTTGCTCTTCCTTTTGCTTATCAGTCAAAACAGTACCTCGTTTGGGACGTCCACGTTTCGGTATATAAGCTGTTTCCATATTTACCCGGGTTTTGTTGTCTTCTTTACAATCTATTATACCAGATTTCTTTAAATTGTTTTCCATATAATATACTATAGATTATATTTTTCCTAAATATTTTTTCTAACCTTAAGTTATACCATCCCATGATAAACTTTCACCAACCGCTACCTTCAGATTGTATACCTAAAGGAAAGTATAAAGGACAACTTTTCAATGAGGTGCCACAAAACTACCTTCTATGGATGTGTTATGACAGCGATTACTTCTTATCACCTTGCTTCGACAATCTTAGAGTTGATGCAAAGGACTACCTTTTGAAAAACTATGTTGTACCATTCGGAAAACCCAAAGGACTCACCATCAAACAGGCCATAGAACAAATGAGAAGTTGGTGTGTATGGATGTCCGAATCCTCTGACTTTGAATGTAAGGCACTCCAAAAGTTAATCAATGATGCCTTGCACCTTTTCTAATCTCCCCTGTAGCTGATTCCTAAACCCCGAAGGGAGGGCTTAAAAGTCCTGGTTTTTTGGTTTTTTTTTGTTATTTTTTAGGTCCACTTGTCGGTCCACGACATCCGCTTGGTGTAGATGGTAGGGGCAGAGATGTGCATCGGTCTCGACCTCATGAGCTATACAACTCCGAAGAGCTAACCCAAGGAGGAAGTGGTTGATGATGTTCTCTTTCCGTGCTTGCCTTGGAATTGTGTCCGACCTTCTCCACGCCCAATTATCTCGATAATGGTCTGCCAACAAACGTGAAGTTTATTCGCAGTCCATGGGATCGTCGTCGATCAAATCGTTGTAGTCCAGGAGCTCCTGGGAGTTGTTAGGCTCCTTGGTGTCCTTCTCATATAGCGGGTTCTCATTCATGCTGGTATCCATAGACGGCCAACCGATAAGTAGTCGCCGAGTGAAGTCTGGCAGACCGGTAGTTAGCTGACCGTCAGTGGGCATAATGGGCTCCTCGGTATGTAGGGACTTCTCGATCTGAGCGATTAGATCCTTGCTCCGCGCGATCGCCCGGTTCTTGACAGACCGAAGGATCTTGTCAATAATGGGCTTTCGGTAAGCCTCGATTTCCTTAGGCTCCCAAATGGGTCCATTGTTCTCCTCTAGGAGAGCGAACAGCTGACGGATCTGCAGTCGCTCTCCATCTGTTGTTTTCGAATAGAGTGCCTCACACCTTGACTCCACCTTGACTCCATTCTTCTTCTTGATACAGAGCATTCCCGACTTAATGGAACCCTTCCCACAGATTATACACTTAATCTTGGCGACTCGCGGCATTTTTTGTCTCCGCCGAACCACTTATAAGTCCGACCTATAGGGCGACCTATAGACTTACCTATAGACTTACCTATAGACTTACCTATAGACTTACCCTATAAGCTAAACTTACAAGCTAAACTCACAAAAATGCGAATTTAAGTTCGACCAACAAGTATGCCAACCACTGCTTCTACTAGAGGCAAATATGCCACACCATGGGTGTGGCGTGCCTTGCTGCACGTCCGCGCATGGAGCGTCACCACACATGGGATCCGCACCCCCAGTGTGAGGAGCGCATAGTGATGGCCTTTGAAAATTTCGGCCCTGCATATGCAAACATCACTGCTGTGACGCCGTTACGCATCGCACCATCACGTCCGTATGCTTGTTAGAAAGCTCGCATTGCGCCGCGTCTGTCGATGCAATTTGCATTTGAAACCCGTTTGAATTCGAGCGGTAAAGTGCGTTTCAACCTAGCTACAGGGGCACTGTCAGACATTTTTCACGTCGCCTCTCGACATGCTACAGCTCGTTCGAAAGCGCGTAACACGCCGCGTCTAATGGTATAATTGTAGTGAAAATCCCGTACGAAACGAAGCAGCAGCTGAGTGTTGAAAACCAAGCTGCACCCAGCTACAGGGGACCGAACCTAGCTACCGGGTTCAGACATTTTTCACGTCGCCTCGAGACATGCTACAACTCGTTCGAAAGCGCGTAACACGCCGCGTCTAATGGTATGATTTTGGTGAAAATCCCGTACGAAACGAAGCGGCAGCTGAGTGTTGAAAGCCAAGCTGCACCTAGCTACCGGGTACACCATTTAACTACCGGGTACATCATTTAACTACCGGGAATACCATTTAACTACCGGGTACACCATTTAACTACCGGGTACATCATTTAACTACCGGGAATACCATTTAACTACCGGGCACATCATTTAACTACCGGGGAGACCATTTAACTACCGGAGACGTCACTTAACTACCGGAGACGTCACTTAACTACCGGGTACACAATTTAACTACCGGGGACATCAATTACGGTCAATTACGGTATTCATCAATCACCTCGTACGTTCGCTCATTCTTCCAACATGTGATGAACCACCACCACTTTTTGACCACCACCTCACGTTTCGACTGCTTTTGACCTTGCATTATAATACTTGTGATAGTTTGGATTTTGTCTTCGCCACAATCTCACCGATTCATACCTACAAGCTTTGCAAATATTACATTTTGGAACGAATTGATCAAGTGCAAACGATAAGCCACATTTACTACAACACTTTACTGGCTCAATATAGTTCATAATATATAAACTATATAGCAAAAAAAATTCAACCTCCTTTATTCCCAAAGGCTCCAATCTTATTACCAATTGAAGATGCTTTGTCGGCTAGCTTGTTGATGTTATCACTGGTTACGTAACTAAGACCCTTATCTAGAATACCACCAACGCCCGGAAGTAAACTAGCGATTGGTCTAGCACCTTGAGCGAGAGCTGACAATGGCTTGGCAACAACAGATCCTATAGTACCAACCTTTCTTAAAGCATCGCCGGCTGAGCTTGCGAGTTTACGGATACCGGAGAATAGACCCATTTTATATATACTTCTTGCTTAGATTTTATTTAAGGTTGCTTGACAGAAAGTTTAGTTTACTATACTCGCTCATCTCTTTCAAAACCGGTATTAGCTCCTCGTTATTTTCTCTTATGTCGTAAATATCAACTTTTAAAACCATATGGAAGTTGGTTATATAAGTGAGAAGCTCATCGTCATCATTAGTTAATACTATACGTATCCGTTTAAGAACACTATCAGTAACCAACAAACTCATGTTGTCTCCATCATCTCTATATAGCAAAACTGTATATGGTGGTGAGTTCAATGGAATGTTACATAAGATTCTAGTCGTTTGAAAGGTGGATGACTTATAATTGTCATAGTTGTATCCACTAGCGGGTGTAACGTCGCGAACTTGAACAATGATTCTATCGTCCCCTGTGCCTGCCTTCAACATGTAGTTGGATTTGATTATATGTTTATCACCAACGAAATCACTTGTTTGAGGCTCGTTGTTACTAAAACCAAGAACTTTATATGAGTATCCAGTGAAGGATATTGATTGTGGTTCTGTAAATACCATAAGCAACTTATTAGTAAATGTATCATAGGTAACAGTCCAGCCACTATACAACGACGTTAAGACCAATGCAAGGACCTTATAAGGATAGTTACCGGATGGAATCACATAAGTTATATCTCCAATATTGAAGGTGTTATTAGTATCATTTATAGCATACCAATCGACATAAGAAGCAAACCTTGTCAAGGTTAGTTGCATTCGGTGATATTCTTGCTCTCTTCTTAAGAAACTATCACCGAGAAGAATTCTAAAGTCATATGGCTTACCTACGATATTATCACTTTTAATGAATATATGTTTTGTTGTGACTAACTTCATCTATATCAAGTGTACACATTATATTTCCTTGAAAAGCAGGGTCATCCGGTAGTAGGTCTTGTTTGTAAATCCATCGGGTGTGAGCAAAGGGTCAGGGTCGGTTTCACTACGGAAAAGCGCACCATACAACTCAGTTAGTAGGACACGTATCTGTTTGCGACGGATAAAGTCCACGTTGCAAGGGATACCAATGTCACCATCACCAACTACTTGTCGGTGTTGGTCTATGAAACCTTGTAGTAGAACTGTGTTGTAGCTCTTCTCGTCAGTGTTGTGGTAGTGAAAGGCGTCTTGTAAGTCGGGTGTCTCGACCCGGAAGCAGTTACGAATCGCGTTCCCATCTCCAACCGAGTTGCTGTAATTGTTCAATACGAAACTTTCAACAAAGCACATGTATTGCTTATTCAAGTCGATGTGTTCCAAGTTCTCTACAATGGTGTACGTATGGTCTCTCCAATCATAATCTACTTCAACCGTACCGTCACTGTTCAACTCGACAGGCTTGCATAGGGATAATCTAAAGAATGATTTCATTGGTATGGGTATAATCAAGGCTCATATATTAATTTTCACTAACAGTAACGGTGCTTGTCTCCGAGTGGACCTCCGCTTCACGAGTGATAACAGATGGAATGATGGTTGATTCTAACTCCTTAATGCTATTACCTTTCCTCTTTTTGTCCGTCTTAACTATCTTCTCAACCTTGTCTTTGCCACCTTCGCTGAAATATAGGTCAACCAACGCATCGATAAAGAATTGGTTTAACTCAGGATAGGCTTTGGCAATTTCAGTCTTATAGTTCTCTTTCGTATGTATCATTAACTATGCTAAACATATTTTTTATTGCAAAGATAATATCTCATTGAAGCCATTTTTGAAAACTTCATCCTTTTTGCCTGTGAAATCTAGCACAAGAGAACCATGGTCTTGAGTGGTAGCGTAGTCAAAGAACTCTAGGAAGTCGTTTTGTGTTGCCTTCCCACTGATTTCCTCATACACATCCTCGAGAACAATCCTTTGATTTGCATATTTAAATAGAACAAAGATGGATGTATTGACACGGATAGGTTTAGGGATAGATTTCATGGATTGGGAAAGGATGCATATGTTCATTCCCAAGTGTCGATTCTTTAGAACCACGTTTGTCAAGTATGACTTACCTGCTTTGAATGCACCTGAGCCAACAAGGTCATCGAGGATAAGTATATTGAAGACACCATTTGGGTATTTGCATGGCATGGGCTCGCTGAACGCCATCCTTTCAAGCTCTATGATGTCATGGTCGCTCATCTTGTCCACATCTTGGGCTTTCACGAAGCGTGACCATACCTCCATTTGCTTGTGGTAAGCTATTGTGTTGTTTTTCTCTTGGTCTATGTCTTGGACTATCATTTGCAAGATTCCATCTGAATACACAGTATAAACATCCTCTTCATCGAGTGACTCTAACGAATTGAACACGGGGTTAGCGTCAAAAGTGGGACTTATGATGATGGTTCTGATAGCCATAGCTTTGCGGCTGTCAGGGTTGAAGACGCCTGTCTCTTCATACTGTCGGATGAGCTTGGCACAAGTGTACGTTTTACCTGACTGTCTTGAGCCTACAAACATACTTACCCAATAAGGTTTCGGTAAGCCATCTGCAACTATCGGGTATGCATTGCTTTTATACTTTAGTGTTGGCTCCTTTATATTTAATATTTTGCTTTTAACCCGGGTAGGCATTCGTTTATATAACTAAGAATAGATATATAAATTGGGGTTAGAACATTGATGATGACACCATCTTCAACAGATCTTGATGTAGCTTACGTTTTAGCTCATCCTTACCGATTGACTTCATTGTCTCTTCCAAACCATGATCAGGTTGTTGTTGGGGTAAAACGGGAGCAATGGCAGGTTGCGGTTGCGGTTGCGGTTGTTGTGGTTGTTGCATCACCATGCCATAATATGGATTGTAATATGGCGGTGGCATAGCATTGGCATACTTCACCTTATACTTTTGCTTCACCTCTTGCTTGATCTGTTTCTTAAGTGCCTCCATATCGATAGTCTGAGGTGGTTGTGGTTGCACTTGTTGTTTCTCGATTAGCTCCTTAACTTTGTCTGCTTCCTCTTTCTTCTTTTGAACCTCTAATCGTTTTTGCTCGTATAGTTGTTCCTTTACCGCCTTTTCCGCTTTAGTTCCTTCGCTCATTTCAGCCTTTTTTGCAACCGCTAGCTCTCTCATTCGCTTCATCTTTTCATTCATCTGCTCAATTTCCTCTGGGGACATATCGCTTTTCTTTTTTCCGGGCATCTATAACAATGATCAAGATATAAATTCTCTTAATCATTCTTAATCATTGCTTGAAGAAGGTTGCGTTGTTGGTAAAGTTACGTTCGGGTTTCAATTCCTCCTGTGGTGTCAGCTTAGAAGCCGATGTATTCCAACCTCCAAAAGCAACCGCCGAGTTCACAACTTTTGTATTAGGGACTCTCGAGGGGTATGATACACCAAGCATGGTTGATGGCTGTAAAATACGGTCATTGTTTGGCAGTTGTTGTTGGTAGTTGTAATCATTGGCTGCAGACTCGCGTCTTTCCGCATAGTTTGTAGGTTGTACGGAATCAAATATGTATGAGCTTAATTTGTTCATATATACTAATAATTAGATAATAAATAATTTACATTCTTACCTCGATTTGCTTGTTGGGAGCAACAAGGATACGAGCTGTGGACACGACGTAAACAAGGGGTTGGACGGTGTTGGAACCTGAGCCTGTCATTTGGACGGTGCCGGAAATGGAGGTGCCCTTGGTGTTTAGGCCGGACATGACGCCGTTCTCGTGGTTTAGGCGAACAACGTTCATGAAGTAGCTGCCCTTGTAATTAGCAAGAGAGTTTAATAGAGCGTAAGATGCACCGAGTGTGTCTTGGTTGCCAACTAGGTTGTGGTAGGTGTTGACGAATGATTGGGTCATAGTTTGGTCACCGTAAGAAGGGTATGATAATCCGTTTATCTTATGGTTCACTGTGCTGATTAAGGCTGAACCTGATTTCCAGTGCTTGGAGTTCATGTGTGTAGTGTCTTGTACACGAGGAGCTCCGGTTACGTTGGATGTAGTGTCAAGAGCAAGAGCAATGATGGCATCGATTGATTCTGAAGCGTAGGACCAGTTGACGGTTGGTTTGGAGGTTAGAGCTACAGAAGCAGATGAGAACGAGGCAAAGTTTTGGAAGGGTAATTCTAGGGGGTTGCTTGGGTCAAGGCGAGCTTGAATGGCATCGTAGTAAACGGAAGGCATGTTTATGATGTCACACTCGAAACGGATGTTCTCAATCTTGTAGTTGTAACCTGATACAGTCTCGTCTGATACAACAAGTGCTTCAGCTCCAGCGAGAACGAATTCAAGGGTAACTGGACCAGGGAATAGAGAAGTATCTATGCAGTTTGGTGACAGGGTGTTGATGGCACCAATCCAGTTTGTGATTGCGTACTCGACATCATTAGCGGCTAAATCGTTACCGACAGCTACGGCGGATGCTAGCTTATGAATAGCATTTACAACTGTACGTACAGATGATTTATCTCCCATTTGGTACTTACGTAGCAGCTTGTAGAGGCGGTTGTATTGCTGATCGACGTTGGTTATGTTTAAGCTGCCAATGCGGATGTTCACACGGTTGATAATATCCTCGGCGTCATTGATGGATGCATATTTGGTAGCGGGAGAGGTGGTCTTAGGTGTGAAGAACATGCATAGAGTGGACAGGTCGACAATAGCGTTCTCGGGGAGTTGTACTTGTAGAATACCACCGCCGTTCACTGAGGTAGCGTTTTGTTGTACGAGCTGCACTTTTTGACGAGTATAACCGCTCATCTTCTGTACGACGTAGGATAAGTTCTTAGGAATAAAGGGTAAGCGCTCAACGATGTTGTATGAACTCATGATTATAGATATAATCATAAGTAGATAATTAATTTGCGCTTAAGCTAGCTTTTTTCTGGCAAATTCTAAAGGTTTCAGTCCAATGAATTCCTCCATTCCCGGCTTTGCTATTTTACGTTTCAAGCGTTCGTTGAGCTTTAACTCTTGTGCTTGATTGACTCTTCTGTCTTCTCTTTTTTGTACATCGTCAAGTTCTACTCGTCTACGGGCTATGTCCCCTGTAGCCGTCGAAGCAATAGCAGAAAACATATCACTTCTAGCCGAGCCAATACCGGACGCTGAGGGTGCTTTACTAGAAGCCTTGCTACGATTCAAAGCCATTGGGTTACCGTACACTTGTGTGAATCGTTGTAATGCTGGTGGGCTAGATTTCACTGAAATAGGTTTCCGAGCCATGGGTGTATTTACTTGATTTATTTGCTGGCTCAAGTACTCATCGATAGGAGCGGATACATTGGCGAGTCCTATTGTTTGACGAGGCTGTTGCGATATAAACTCCTGTGTTGCTTGTTTAAACGCATCTTTTATGACCTCCTTATCGAACTTGTCATTGTTATCCCGGGCAATCATGTTTGGGAGAATCGGTGCTGAGCCTAGCTGAATTGTTGGGAAGATGGTAGGTTGAGCTTGAGCTTTTCCACCTCTTCCAAGGTTAATAGATACCTTAACTTTCTGAGTGTTTGTTTGTCGTTGTTTTTGCTTTTGTTTTGGCTTTTGTTTAGGCATTGATTTTGGTTTGCCTTGCTTTTTGGCTTCCTTTTTGGTTGGCGCTGAAGGCATGCTAATATATAAGATTAAAGAGATATTTAATTTGGGGTATATAATAACAATGACGACATTACCGATGTCGGGCGTAATCACATTAGGCGATGTCAACGTCGCACTAGGTCTCGCACGTCTTTGAGAGGTCCCTGAGGTAGGCCTCTTGGTCAGGTTTCCACTGCGCCATTTATGTTTTACAATACACTAAGGTTTTACTAAAACTTGTTGAAGGCTGGGTGTAAACATAGCTCATGTGGGGGCGTGCGTGTGGCGTTCATATTTAGGACCCCCACGTTTGTGGCATTGCAAGGCAAAAGCAAGGCACGACCATCCGGGAGGAGCACCCCACCGCCCCAATAGGCGTTTGAAGTGAAGGTACCCGAAATAGTGCTGTACTCGTTGGTGACTGGGTCAAAAATGCCTATGAATGAATAAATGTGAGGAAAGAACGCGACCCGTCCGTCTGGGAGCAATACGCCGCCCGCATATTTTTGTGCGCCTGTTGTTCCGGTGAGGGCAATGGTGCTATAAGTATTGGTTGCTGGGTCAAATATGCCTATGGTGGTTGAGGTCATAGGGACAAGGATCACACGTCCATCTGCAACGAGGATGCCACAATGATACGCGCCCGAGGTCACGGCAGGCACTGGCGACATTGTGATGAGTGTGTAGGTGTTATTGGTGTTCATTATCGTTATTTTTAGCGAGCGATACGGCACAAACAAGACTCGGCCATCTGGGAGAAGCACCCCGCCGCGGTATGCTCCGGCTACAGCGTCAGGCCTGGTGATTGCACTATAAACGCCTGTGTTTGTGTTGTAGATGCCTGTGTTCGCTGAGCTGTAAGGTATGAGGATGACAGTACCGTCGTTTCTTAGTACGCCGCCTGAAAAGGCGTTCGTTGAGCCCGTGGCCGGAGACATCGTTCCAATCGCAAAACTTGTATTTGTGGAAGGCCTGAAGAACCATATATTGAGGTTCGCATGAGGAATAAACATCACATCACCATTTGGGAGGAGTACACCACCAACAAAACGGTTAACACCCGAAACACCAATTGCAAAGGTTGAGTATTGGTTGGTCTCGGGTGTGATGATGCCAACCGTCGTGCTATCGTAAGGCACAAGGACGACTCGGCCATCAGGAACCAACACACCTCCACAGTATCGCGCAACCCCCGGCAACCCCGTGATGGTGCTGAACGTAATAGGCAATCTATGCTTTGCCGTCCCTAACGTAGTACACCACCACGCGGTCGGGAAAGGAAGGGATTGAAGCCTATAATTTGGTGAGATGACATATTGCATCCAAGCGAGAAATGCATCTCTGTTTGTGGTGGTTCCATTGAAGGCCACATAAGGACCCGTTTGTAAGATTGGGTCGCCGATGACACCGGTCACATGAAGGTCGGTTGTCCTCGTGCTTCCATTCACTGTTGCTCCCGTACTCGTAATTTCTGCCGTCGCAAGAATAGCCCCAACCACGTGTAGCTTTGCCGCAGGGGCGCTTATCCCAATCCCAACGTTTCCCGCAAAGTAGTTTTTTTGTTCGCCGGTGCAATAAACGCCGAATGAGTTTGTGATGGTGCCCCCCGTATTTACGTAAACACCGTAGCTGTTTGTCATGGTTCCGGCGGCTTGTCGCATGTAGTTGTAGGTGCCATACGCGTTTGTGGTCGCCCCACCACGGTACTGGTAGATGTAGTTGTATGTTCCGTAGGCGGCTGCCACCACATTGGGCTCAGTGGCTCCTGCATAGTTGATGATGTAATTATAGTTGCCGTAGGCAGTATTTATATGTCCCAAGCCGTTGTCCGTGCGTGCATTGTGAATCTCGTTACGTGTGCCGAAAATGTTCATTTGCTGCCCGCTCGTTGTTGAGCCAATAGCGTCGTTGTTGAACTGATTGTAGGTGTTGTACCATGTGCGGTTGGCGGTTGGCAACACGGCCGTAGTTTGCACACGGTTGAACAATTGTGTGAGCGATTGGTCGGGACTGATTTCGTCCATGAGGTTTTGAAAGCGACCGTAGTTGGTCGTTTGTATGTTCCCATTTGTGTCGCCCCCAAGCCGGGTGGTTCCATACACGACAAACTTATTAGCCGGGGTAAGTGTCCCAATACCAACGTTCCCCGCATTGTAGTAGATGTTTGTGCCGTTTGTGACCCATTGAGAGGGTGTCACAGCGGGAACGCCCGTGAGATTGGCGTAGTTCAAGTAGTATGCTGCATTTTGTCCATTTAGCAATTCAGCATTCAAGTTTGTCACAAGCGTTGTTGATGTGACAGCCAACGGAGAGGTGCCCGTGGCGACCGTGGATATGAGACGAGTGGTTGTGAGTGTCCCCGTTGTGTTTGTCGCGCCATCCGCCCTCATGAAAGCCGTGGAGTCAAGTCCATCAAGCAAATCAGCATTTAGATTGACGACCTTCACCGTGCTTGCGACCACAAGAGGCGGCCCAGCAGTTGTCACGGTGCTCGTAAAATACTTGGCGGTCATTATTCCCGTGCTACTAGAGTCAGCATCTGTCCTCATGAACTTGGTAGAGTCTAGGCCATCAAGCAAATCTGCATTGAGGTTGGCTACCTTGGTGGTGGAAGTGATGGTCAATGGAGCGGTTCCGGTCGCAATCGTGGAAATTAAGCGCGTCCCTGTGAGCGTCCCTGTCGTGCTCGTGTTCTCATCCGTTCTCATGAACTTGCCCGCATCGTGTCCATCCAATAGGGATGCGTTGAGGTTGTCCACGCGGACAAGACTGCTCACTTGGAAGGGTGCCACGTCCTCAGTGGTGCTCGTGAATATGGTTGCGCGGACTTGGCCATTCACGTCCAATTTGTAAGACGCGGATGATGTGGTGCCGATGCCCACATTTCCAGTAGTGTTCGTGTCCTCGTCGGTGCGCATGAACGCCCCCTTGCCAAGTCCATCCAAGAGAGATGCGTTGAGGTTGTCCACCCGGACGAGGCTGCTCACTTGGAAGGGTGCCACGTCCTCGGTGGTGCTCGTGAGAATTGTGCCGCGGATTTGGCCATTCACATCCAATTTGTAACCAGAAGCCGGCGACTTCCCAATGCCCACGCGCCCCGCCGTAGGCTGGTAATAGATGCTGTCGGCACTATTGGGGTCTTCCCACCAGCGTGATAGAAATTGAGGTTTATTTTGGATGTATTCAGGTTTGGCAGTATCCGTCTCATTCCAATTGGGATTCACCGCACTGCCAGCGTCACCTTTATCACCCTTATCGCCTTTGTCACCCTTGGCCCCGTCACTTCCGTCACTTCCGTTGCTTCCACTACTTCCGGGCAATCCAGCCGCTCCGGGAGCTCCGGGTGGGCCAGGAATTCCGGGTATACCGGGTATTCCGGGGGTTCCATCACTTCCGTTTTGACCGGGTGGTCCAGTATCACCTTTTAAGAGTGTGGGCTTGTTGTTCAAATTGTTGTAGTCTAGGTAGTAATCGCCGTGGAGACCATCAAGCATATCAGCGTTCAAATTATTCACAATAGTTGCGGAGGACACCTCAAATGGAGGCTCGCCTGTGGCCACCGTCACCTTCAGAGTCTCGGCCATCATGTCCGTCGCTGTTAGGAGTCCAAAAACATCCGTATCGTGTCCAATCGTGAAAATGGGGTCTATGCCGTAATTGACAATTTCCTGTTTTCCATACACATTGGTCCTCGTATGCGCAACGACTTGAAAGAAGCCTGTCTCGAGACCTAGCGAGGCTGCACCACTGCTACCCGCGAGAAGTAATTGCCCGTTTATACTCCCCTCAAACCGCCCGTAAAAATGGCTAAATCCTAGCCTAAAGGTTTGTCCATATGTAATGAGAGTTGTCACATCAACATTATCTACATACTTCATTGATTGCGAATAGGAGTTGCCTTGGTCCGTCGTTTTGGACAAGGACAACGTAAGAGACTTTGAAACCACATTATGGTGTATTCCTACCTCGACACTAACTTCCTTGTCGATTTGGCAAAAGAACATTGACATTTGCTCTGTTCCCGTGCTCGTGGGCGTGCTTAACAACACATCCCAAACTGACTTGTAATTGAGGCACGGTGCAATCCCCGTAAGAATTACACTTCCTGACGTATTGCTCTGGTATGGGGTAAGCACGTATGATTGGGATATGTCGTTGTATACCGCATCACCCGCTAAGACGAAACTCATAGCGGCTATCTTAATGTAGTTATATATAAAAAATACTACCCTAATTCCATAAATATACCATCAAACCGGTTCAAGATTGCCTCTTCGGGGTTGATTTCAGGAGCACGTGGAGGCAGTGGGGGAGGCGGGCGCCTTGGAAGATACCTTACTTGGATGGGCGCGGTTAGAGAGTTTTCCTCAAAGGGCACGCTTGAAGCCGCCTTTAGGACGCGTCTTTGTTCCATCATTTCCTTGTATTTTTGTGTCTCACGTGCGAATACTTCGGGGTCACTGTATCGGGTGGTGGATGTAACCCTCGCCCTTAATGGTGCGGGCCGTAGAGCTGCCAAAGGGGTTCCTGTCATTGCTAAGGGGTCCGGTCTAGGAAGTCCAACCTCGGGATAGAGTTCCTTCGTCCATGCATCCAAAACAGGGGCCAGCGTTTGTTCAAGGGCCGTGATGTGTGCGTTCAAAGCAACTGGCTCCGGAAGGGGGGCATCACCTTGTGGTCCAAATAGCGGGTTGTTGTTCATCACAAGGTCTCTATGTAGCCTCACATTGCCGTCATTAAGGCTTTGGATGTTAAGAGCCTCGGTCGTCAAGATTTGAGAGGGGTGAATGTCTTGTAGATATTGTCCCTTGTAATCAATAACAGGTATGAAGGTGGAGGTTTGGGCGGAATCGCTTGCAGTCCTTCTCACCGCCAATACTGCAGCTGCTACGCAAGGTATGCTATTTCTCACCCGTTTTGTGTCATATTTCTCATATCGCAACTCTTGGTCGTATGCCTCGCGCTCTGTAAGAGATGGCCATCTCAAGGAAACACCCGACTTGTCCAACTCAAAATCGTAGGCGTCCACCACCCCAATTTTGGCGGTTTGAGGAGCCATGAAGGTAGTGGGAATGGTCAAAAGCGAAACAGCGCGAGCCCCAAAGTCTATGAATGTGTCCCCATTCTCGCCCGAAACCATGGTTGTAATTTTGCTATGTGGGTCAACCGAAAAGCGTGTTTGTGGTATAACGTACATTTTAGCGCTTGCGGACATCATCACATCGCGAAGGATACCTAAATCATTAGAACCACACGGGCTGGCAATGGGATTCCCGAAGAGGTTGTCCGTCCAATTTACGTATAGCTTCGGCTGGTCTCTTTGCACCACGGGACTCGTATCAAGGTATGTGGCGACCTTTGTCACCGCATAAGACTCTGCAGTGACGCAAGTAGCTATTTTTGGATTCAATGTTTTACGGATAAGGTCAATAATCTTGTCGTCAAAGACGTTGGCATCTTCGCCATCCTCACCATCCTCACCGTCATCAGGACCCCCAAACAACCGTTTCAATAATGCTGCCAACCCCCCACTAAAAGCTGAGATGCCAAGGGCGGCAAGGTAAGCGGCCAACAATGCCCCCAATATAGAATAAACCATATTGATGTCATCGCGTGTGAGGTATTCGGGGCGGTTCTTGATATAGCTTAGTAGTACCGTGTTTTCTTCCTTCCAATCACTTTGAATAGGCACTATCTTGTTCGTGATGTCGGGCCAATCCACGCCAAGCACACGGTCGCCCTTGATGGTGCCGATGACTTGGAGTTCGGTCGTTGGTGTTGTTGTTCCAATTCCTACGTTATTTGTGTTGGTGTTGTATATGTTACCACTTGCATCAGCCCAAAGTTGTTTTGTATCTAAATCATCTCCACGAAAGAAGTAACTATAGTAATCACTCATTATATACTGTAGTATCGAGGAAAAATATCTTTTTACTGACCGGCAAATATTATATCCGGCAGGTTCGGACTTGGTTGCGTGGGGACAACACAACTACAGGGGATTTGGTGCTGTCAGGTAGCACACTATTCGAAGTGATTACTTTTTAATTTGATTTCCTTATTTTTAAACAAAATAAGGAGTTTCATGATACCCCCCCTATGCACATGCTATCAAGAAAACGCCCTTTACAATTAGCCCTTTTGAGCCAATCTG
>Ga0209246_10000367_pt1 | contig 19904 bp, 23 predicted proteins | sample LauGreSpBDMM15SN_2_FD_187560 | JGI IMG/M metagenome (GOLD analysis project Ga0209246, IMG submission 187560) | Freshwater lake microbial communities from Lake Michigan, USA - Sp13.BD.MM15.SN (SPAdes) (version 2) | ecosystem: Environmental > Aquatic > Freshwater > Lake | place: Lake Michigan...
TATCTTCACCTAAGTGATTGATAATACAATTAAATTTCTCATCAAATCTAATATGGAATGGTAAGTGCATTGTTTGACTCATTGCCGCAATATTAGTATTTAATCCTGGTAAAATAGTTTTAACAGCCAGATTTTTAACACCATCTTCACCTAAAACCTGTTCAACAATTTCCATGAAATTGTAATTTACATTTAGATCATCTTTATTTAATGATTTTTCTGATTCTTTTGTTTCGAAATCTTCAATTAACGTTTTAAGATGTTCAAACTGTTGGTCATCTGGAGTGTCCTTTAATTTTAAGAGTTCTGTCTTGAAAGTTTTCATATTATATCTAATATCATTAGCTTTCTTTTCAATAATTCTTTTGTCTTCTTTAAGTGTATCGATATTAGTTTTTAAACCATCTAATGAATCCTTAAGTGTTTTAATACTATTTGTATCTGCTTCTATTTTAGAACAAAAGTGTTCTTTTTGATCTATATGCCATTGACTATCTAATTGAGTTTCACACGTTGGACATTTTCCACTCTCATATAGTTCTAACTTTCTTTTAAGATATTCAATCTCATGTTTTAATGTAGATGCACTGGATCTTACAGTTTCATATGATTCTGAATCTGTTTTAATGTTATTGTCTATTTGTGTTTTCTGTAAATCAAGAGCCTTTACAGTTTCATTTAATTCAAGTAAACTTGCCTTTAATTCATCTATTTTAGAATTGTTCTTTTGTTGAGACTCTTCTAATAATGTATTAAGTTTACCTCGTACAGATGCAATAGAGTCTAAGATCTGTGCCAATTCTGATTCGTAAGAATCAATATCCATTTTAATGGATCTTCGCTCATTCTTAATTGCAGTTTGCATATCATTAAGAATTGAGAAACCAAACATCTTATCAATAATTTGTTTTTTGTCTTGATTAGACATGGTTAAAAATGACTTAAAGTCATTAACCGATAAAATAATAATATTTTTGAATACATGATATGGTATACCAAATATTTCTTCTTCTAGATAATCTTGTACTGATTTTTTACCAGCTTTATCGAAATCCACTCCATTTAATTTAACACTAAATTTATTAGGCATTAACCCTCTTTCGATTTCTACATTTATCGCACCGCATTTTAAACCTATCTTAACATGCAATTCTTTATTAATTCTGTTTGGAAGATCTGATAGCTTTACGCCTTCAATTCTACCATACAAAGCATATATAATGGCATTAGCGATAGTAGTTTTACCATCGCCATTCTTGCCTAATGTTAAGAATAATTTAGATTGATCTTCTTCAAATTCTAATCGTTGTAATTGATTACCATATGAAGCAAAGTTTTTAAATTCTATGAAGTCTATTCTCATATTTCATTACCGTTGTTGTATGCACATTGATTGTACAGTATTTTAAGTTTTTCTTTAAGTTTAGCTTTGGTTTCATCATCGCTACCTAAACCTTCGACATACGTATTACAAAGATTTAATATATTGTAATTCTTGTACATCTCTTCAATTTCATCTATATCATAAAAATCTTTATCGATATAATTCTCTTCTTGATAAATATTAGGCTCTAATTTTCTACTAATATTTTGAATTTTGTTTATAAGTTGACTAAGTGCATTTGTGGTTGCAATCTTAGAAGGTACAAATAAATCAACGAAATTGTTTTTAATTTGATTTTTAAATTGACCTAAAGGCATATCGTACAGTTGTAAGATATTGTATTTTATAAACTTAGGTGATACATCGTTTACAAAGAAAGTCTCTGACATATCTTCTAAATTAACCAGATCAAATCCCTTTTCATTATTTGCGTCAGATCTAGTTAATTGATATGGTGTACCTACCATTAATAATTTATTACGTTCTTGTCTATAATGAATATGTCCACTGTAAACTCTTGTATATTTTTCATATACATTGGAATCAGTTCCATGTTCATTTTTAACTTTAGAGTTTAAGTAAATACCTTTGACTTCAGAATGACAAAATACTATTTGTGCTTGTGGGAAATTCGCTAGAGTTTCAGTTTCGTGTTCTGTATCTCTTCTCCATGGCATCATTAAGATTTTCTTGTTTGACCATTCTAAAAGTTTAGGTTCTTTATAGATCTGTACATTAGGGATCCATTTAAGTGAATCAATTGAAGTAACATCATTTGAATTCTTAGCCCAAATATCATGGTTTCCACAGATAACATGGACTGGTAGAATTTTACCTAATCTTTCAAAAAGATTTACAGCATAGTTTAATACCTTGATATTAATAGATTGTCTATTATCAAATGTATCACCTACTTGTATTAATACATCGCCTGGTTTTACATTTGCAGTAAGAGTTGGTATAAAAACTTCTTCAAAGAATTGTTTTTGAATTTCTAACCACTCTACTGAATTTGCTCTTACACCAAAGTGTAAATCACCAAGTACCCATATTCTATTGGCACCTTTTTTAAAAACGTTTGCTTCTATCATTTTAGAAAAGTTTCATTATATTCTTTCTCTTCAATATACCTGTTCGTAAATCTAATTCTTGTATTAGATCTTCTTTGTATACGTTAGATAATGAACTATAAAATTTAGTAGGATTAATGTCAAAATAAATACATAACTCGCTGAAAATATCTATACGACTATTTTTTTCAGCCATTTCATCAATAATATATCCATAAATATCATTAATATCTGATTTTTTTAATGTTGTACATCTACCTAATTCATCTACATTGTTAAATACTTTGAATCTCGAGGCTGTAATTAGTTGATGAATTTCTCTTGCGATTAATTCATAATGAATTTTATCCTCTTCATCTTGATTGTCCTTTGTTGCTGAATCTAATTCGAAATTTATATTACCAAATTCTGTATCTGGAGATTCGAAATTGTTGTTAAAGATTTTATCGTTTGTCATAATTATATACTGTGTAAATTGGAGTTTGTAGTTTCTTCTGTTTCGATTAACCTCATATAATTCCAATTAATGTTTAATTTACATTTAGTTCCTTTTCCTTCACCATCTCTGATTTTTAAAACTTTAAGCCAATATTCATTATTAGCTCTCATTAAATCATCTTGAATAATACCTAACATAATATCTGCTGTATGTGAAAGTCCTGCAGATTCTGCAATGTCAGTCATACCAATGTCTGATGAATTATAACCATTTCTTGTAATCTGCGTTGCTGTTACAATTAACCAGTTATTACGAATACCCATAGCTCTAAGATCTTCTGCAATTTGCTTAATCTTCATATATGTGTTTTCAGTATTTTGGTTTCTGTAATTTGCTAAGATATTAATGTAGTCAATTATAACTGCACCAACTTTGATTTGTCTTTCCTCTTCAATTTGATTTACATAAGCTTCAATATCTAATACTGTTGCTTGTGATGTTGGAAATTGTTTTACAAACAAAGATCCTGGAGGAGTTAATCCATCACCTACGGTTTCTAACCTTCTTTGAATATGTTCTTTGTTTTTTGCTTTATCACCATATTCATTGATATTAATTGTTAATAAATTAGAACCAATACGTTTGATGAATTTATGAGCTGCCATCTCTGCTGTTACAACAACAGTGTTTGTTCCCATTTTAACAAAGTTTGCAGCGTCATTTGCTAAGTAAATAGATTTACCAATATTTTGTTCACCTGCATAAACGATTAAGTTTCCACCTTTGTCATAACCACCACCTAACATTCTGTCTAAGAAGTTATATCCTGTGCTAACTTTTTCAGTGTCTTTTTGATCATGCGAGTCAACTTCGAAGAAGTCTAATCCTAAATCTGAATTAAATGATAAATTATTTCTATCATTAATAAGACCTTTAACTTTAGTAACTATACTGTCGACGTTTTCAGGTGTTACCTGCGTAGTTTTAATAAATTCTATAGTATCGATCAATGAAGTATCAAAGGTTCGCCATTTGATCCAGGCTTCAGCTGTGGTAGTTAACCATTCTTCGTCATATTGATCTAAGTCTACTTCAAAGATAATATTTAAAATATCTTCTGTAACTTTTTCTTTGGCCTTTTCGCTTCTTTGAATCAACATTTGTAATTGATCTCTTTTTGGAGTTTCATTGAAACGCTCAAAGAACTTATTAGACAATTGACTTAAAATATCAATTTCCTGAGAAGTATAAAATCCACTCTTAATGCTTTTTAAATACTTAGTCTTAACTAAGGATAATCTAAAGAATATTTTTTCAAAGTCTTGTCCGAATTGCATGTTGTTTATTTTTAATTGTATTTCTATTCTATGCGCATAGCGCCATTTTGTTTACCCATTGGTTCTGTCAACCATAGATTAATAGCTATAGCTTTTCTAGTACCTTGAGTTACTGGTGTAACTGCGTGGACATATTTTCCAGCATCGAAGATTATTAATCTATTAGGTTTGGCATAAACTACTTCTGGTTTTTTATCAATACCTTCAGTATAAATTTCTAACATACCACCTTCAAATTTATCTTGCTCTGGATAATATACTGTGCCCATTGATGGTATTACTATTTCACCTGTTTTAGCAAATAGTTCTTCATCTTTGTCATAGTGATTACCTAAGTTATTACTATATCCAGTTTCTGCGTTGGCTGTTTGAATTCCTGTCCAGTATTCAAAACCTCTAATTGACATTGGTTGTGTGAGTGGACAATTGTCCGCCCAAATTGCCTCAATTAATCTGTGTTTTACAGTCTTTGCTTCACCGTTCCACCAACCATCCCACCAGTAATAAATACCTGGATCATTAAAGAAGTTTACATCTTGAGATATTTCTCTTAGTAGACTTTTGTCTTTTATAAAATCATCTATTACTAATATCATTCGAATGGGTTTGTTTTTATTGTCCATGATTCTTTACCTTCTGAATCGTTTAGGACTTCGACCAAATCAAGATTTACTAAGTCTTGAATAGAAGTTAAAAGATGCGCTTCATCAGTTTCTGGAAATCTATAAGTTTTTAAAGCATGTAAAGTGAAATTACCTTTATGTCTATCAGGCATTCTGACACATAATTTAATTTCTGCTAAAAGAATATCGAATCCTGAAGGATAACCTGCAATCTCTTTTTCTATTCCTAGAATATACTTGATTGGAAGTTTATCTTCATTAATCTTCATCTGATTCTAATATTGCATCAATGTCAATCTCTCTTTCTTCTGTGTTGTAGTTAAAGATTGGTTTGATTCTTTCCTCAATTTTTTCTAATACTTCTTGTGTAAATACTTTTTCTGAGAAGAATTCTGCATTAGATACTGTTTCATCTAAATGTTTACAAATCCAATTTCTTGAAGATGCTTTAGGAATCTTTTCACCCTTTTCAATTACACCTTTAGTAATACCGATTTCATTCCAGTCAATGTATTGTTCTAGTCCAACATATCTGTTCATACCTTTAGAGAAATCTAAATGGAATTTAATATTAGTTGGTTTTGCAAAACGATTCTTGTTTGGTTTCGCTGTAACAATAATACCTGCTTTTTCACCACTAGAATCTTTAAGTTGTGCCTTATTTAAGAATAACACAATAGATGCTGCATACTCTGGTCCAGTTCCACCACCCGCTACTTGTCGTGAGATGAAATCTTGTGTTTGATAAGTATGGTTGGTAAATAAGAAAGGTATCTTAAGATCTGCCATTGGAGTCATAATAATACGGAAGATTGACTTAAGTACTTTAGAACGAGTCATATCAGCTTTATCAGAACCTGATTTAGCATCTTCAATTTCTTTTGCAGTTGCTAAGTTACCTGCAGAATCAAGAATAATCATGATTTTTGGTACATTTCCACCAGCTGCTTTTGCATCTTGCATTTTACTAGTAATCGTAGTAACTGATGTTCTAAAATCTTGTACGGTGTTAATTGGTTGATAATTTACTTTGCTTATATCAATACCAAACTTAACCATAAGATCTTTATCTACTGCAGCTTCTGAATCATAAAACACTACGTTATATCCCATATCAATTGCTCTTTTAACAGAGTTTAGGATTAAGTAAGTTTTACCTGTACCAGAAGGTCCAGCAATTGAACATGTTCTACTATTAGGCCATCCACCAAAAAGTGAACCACTAATACATGCGTTTAAGTGGTAGTTACCACTATCAATCCATTCTGTAACCTCACTAAATGTTGAGAATTCCATAACAGATCCCATTGGATTTAAGGTTTTTAATTCACTGTTAATATCGTCAAAACTGAAATCTTTCTTTGCCATATTGTTGTATTTTTTATATTATATCGTTAAATGCCAAATTGTTTCTTAATCTAGTTGTTCTGGAAAGGCATCACGTTCCCTAGATCTTAATTCGTTTAGTTCTTGTAAAGCTTGATTAGCTTCAATTTTTAACTCATGAATTCTTTCTTGAATGCCTGATAACTTATTTAAAATATTGTTATAAGCATCTACGTATTCTTTTTGTTCTTTTGTTAAATTAACTTCCATGTTTTATTTTTAAAATTATTCATTATATGGATACTTAAATTCAGGTCCAAACATGTCTATTTGTCCAGGTAATTGTTCTTTAGCTATTTCTGCACTTTGAGTTTTTTTCATTTCCCAAATCAATGATCTAACTTTAGCACCAAATTCTTGGTTGTTTGGATTTTCTTTTTCTAATAAGTATAAAATATCTTTTAGTTCCATATTAAAATAGTGCTGAAGCGTAAATTAAGTTTGTGTCTAATGTTTGTAATCCAATTGCTGTAAGTACTCTATTCAATGGATCAATCATTGCTTTCTCAAATTGAGTATCGTAATCAACTTGTGGTGCTATTTCATAAGGATATTCGTTTGGCATAAATGCATACACTTCACTAATAGTTCCTATACAATTGTAGATCTTAAGCTTCTCACCATTTTGGATGTGCTTATACTTGTTCTTATATTTCTTATTGTTATTTAAAATATAGTTGTAGTATCCTGCAGCTTTTACGTTAGCTGGACATTTTAGTCCAATTTGCAATTCTTTTTGATCGTCAATAATGTACTGATCGATATTATTGGTTCTCTTATTAAAAGAGATGTCATCAATATTTGCTAACTTAAATTCCTTCTTACATTTTTTCATGAATTCAACCAATTGTTGCAATTCATTTGCAGTTGGTGTTACTCTAGATGTAAACAAAATTCTAAGACATTCTACTAATTTCTCTCTTGCAAATTTTGGAGTTGATGATTGGATCGTATCGAATCCAATGGTTTTTACTTTCTTTAATGATGGGTGGCGATCAGTTACTTCTAACTTATCATCCCATGCAATATTTTGAATGTATTTCTTTTTACTCATCCAAATACCATTATATGCAAGTGATTCTAATTCGAACACTAAGAAGTTATCAGTATTTCTCTTTTCAGCATATTTCTCCATACATTTCATGATATAATCTTTAAGACGATATGCATAAAATGCTAGAACGAATTCATCAATTGTCAATTTCTTAGATTCATCTAACCATATAATTGATTCGTATAAATCTTGAAACTGCACATAACATGAATCGGTGTCAATATAGATTACTGATGGTTTTTCAACTTTACCTTTAACCTTAATTCCAAATTGTTCATGAACCGCAGTGTCTTTATGCCAGAAATCATTAACATATTTGTTAAGAATAGTTTCTGAATAAAGAATTGCATTTTTACCTTGTTTGGTAATTGATTCTGCGATATCTAGATTAAAAAAGTGGAACCATTTGTTACCAAAGGCTCCATAGATAGAGTTTAGAGTTAACTTAACAGCTTGTTCATATGCAGTGAATTTGGCAGAAAGTTGCTTATAGTGGTCTATAAGCAACTTCGCCTCATCATCTGTAAGTTGGTCAATTGATTTATTTTCTAACTCTTCGATTGTCATGTATTAGGCAGTTTGGCAGGTTGAGATTGTCAATAAAGTGTGTGAATCGTTTGATTCGAATACTACTTTGGAATCTGACACATAAACTGTTTGTTCCTCTTTGTCTAATAGATTTAAATACTTTTTGTAAACTGTAACTTTACCATTACCATTTGTGTCTGGTGTAAGTACCACGTTAAATGATTTACCATTTACATTAATTCCTGCAACATCAGATTTAATACCAAATGTTTCATCTTTGTCTAATGTAAACAAGTTTTTAACTTTACCGATCGAATGAGTGTCCAATCTAAAATCAAATTTAGAATCTGCTCTTGCAAAGATAGCATCGCGTTGTTCTTGAGAAAGATCTTTAAATCCTAAAGATGGTTCTGAACAAGATAATGTAATTTCCAATTCGTCGTTAAAAATACGTAATGTAGAAGCTACAAATTCTTCATCATTTTCAATGAATTCAAACTCACCTTTAATTGCGTCATGTTCGAAGTGTTTAATAGCTTCGATAACTTTGTTACCCTCGAAGAATGCAATTTTCATTTCTTTTTCGGTATCAGGCCATTCACTTACTTGGAAGATTTTATCTGCCGGAATTGAGTGATGTTTTACAGCATCTCTTTGTGGAAGATAAACTGTTGAATTAATTTGTCCATCTTTAATTTTCATGTAGATGAAAGAGTCAATAAGTTTAACACGATTGATAAACTCTGTTAGTGCATGTTGGTCAATGCGATCAATTTTTAATTTCATAAATTTGTTTATTAGATAATGATATTTGAATATTATACCGATATACTTGGGTTTGTTTCAAAAGAAAAGGCTTAGATTTCTCTAAGCCTTCGGTCCAACGATACTATCGGAGGAGGGGTACAATTCGATGATACTCAAATTAGTTTTCTGTGAAATATTCGTCTTCGAAGAATAAAATGTCTAGTTTGTTATTTGTGTCAATTAATTCTAATCCACTTAATAGGTTTGAATATGTTGCTAAAGCACCAATTTGACCAATTCTAAATTGTTGTAAGAAATCAAATGTTGATAGATCTATTGCAAAAATATCATGTGATGCATTTACATAGTTGTCAAAGACTTCTACCATTAAACTATATGACTGATTAACAGTATCCACTAAACTGTCAAATTCATAAACTGTTTCTACCTGAGGAACAGTTGGTACTATATTCCATCCTAATAAAAAGTTCTGTAGTTCTTTAACATGATCTAATTCATGCATCGATTCTTTGGTGTAATAAGCAGCTGCTTTGTTATAACCTTTATTTGCACACCAATTTGATGCTGCATTCCAGAACATGTGTGAAGTATATTCGAAACCAATACTAGTATTAATAATTTTAACTACTTCTGGATTTAATGTTTTTGGTTTAATGGGTGTTTTCATAATTTTAATATTTTATTATATTCTATATATCTTGATTTTTATTAAACAAAAAAAGGGCAGAGATAGTAGCGAACTTTTCTCTGCCCAACCCGTTAACTATAACGGTCCTAAAATGTGGTCCTATTTCATACCACCGGATATTTTAACCTTCACAGCTTGAACATTCAAGAATATCTCTTGCAAATGACTGTGCCGAACTTTGACTAAATTGATAGTATAAAGTTTTAATTCCCTCTTCATGTGCATAAAGATAAAGTGTATTAATATCTTTAGCTGAAACTGAAGGGTGAATCATTAAATTTAATGATTGTGATTGATCGATAAAATGTTGTCTTTGTGCTGCTTGTAATACAATTTCTTTTGGACTAATTTCAACAAATGATTTAAAAACTTCTTTTGTTGGAAAATCTAAATGTTGTACTGAACCATCTCTTTTTAAGATTCCTTCCCAAACATCTGGTGTATTTAAACCATATTTCTCAAGTTCCTCAATTAACATCGGGTTTTTGTAAATGGTCTTTGATTTTGCCAAATCTTTAATAAAATAATTAGATTTGATTGGCTCAATTCCCATACTTACTTGTCCTAAAATAAATGAACTTGATTTAGTTGGAGCAATTGCAATTAATGTTGTGTTTGCATATCCTGGTCTAATTGATCTATAACCTTTCTCATCATGTAACCATTTTGAAGCTTCTTCACTACGTTCTTTCATTGTTGAAAAGATTTCGTGATTTAATTGTTTAGCTTTAAGAGAATCAAATGTAATTAATTTAGATTGAAATAATGAGTGATAACCTAAAACTCCAAGTCCTAATGCTCTATGATCGTTTGCAAATCTCCATGCTCTTTTCATACCAGGCATGTTATAAGATTTAAGTATGAATTCGTCCATAACTGCGTTTAAGAACATTGTGTAAACTTCAATTGCATCAGTTTCTTTAATTTCATCCCAATGTAATAAGTTAATAGAACCTAAACAACAAACAAAAGAATTAAAACTGTCAGTTGGTAATTGAATTTCTGAACACAAGTTACTTGCAGTAATATCAAGTCCTAATTCTTTATATGGAGAATTATTATTTGAATTGTCTTTAAACATAATGTAAGGAAAACCAAACTCATTACGTCTTTGAATAACTTTAGCCCAAACTTTACGTTTATCAGCATCTCCAGCTTTCATTTCGTCCAACCAAGCATCAGTTACTGTTACACCGTATTGTAAATTTTGAATTGGATTACCATCAGTTCCAATATCTAAGAATTCTAAAATATCGTTATGTTCGATTGGTAACCATGCAGCACATGCTCCTCTTCTTGCTTCTGATTGTTTACATACATCAACTGTAGTGTCATACATTCTAGCATAGTGGACAGGTCCATCTGCTGTTCCTCCAGTTGAGATTTTAGTTCCTCTTGCTCTGATGTTTCCTAAAAATACTGAAGTACCACCTCCGTATTTTGACATCATTCCAATTTCTCTAGAACCATTTAAGATACTATCTAAAGTATCATCGACATTTGATCCGTAGCAACTAACTGGAAGTCCTTTGTCTTTTCCATAATTAATCCAAACTGGCGTTGAAAAACTATAAAAGCCCCTTGTCATATAGTCCTCAAACTTTTTTGCAAACCCTTCGATTTTTAATTGTTTTTCTGCAGTATTTGCAACATCTTTAATTCGCTGCTCTGGAGATTCTGTAATATAACCTCTAGATAAAAATGTTCTACTGTCTTCATTAAGCCAGTAATTTTTTGTGTAACCCATTTAGTTTTATATGTTTAAATTTTAAAATAAATCGTCTTCAGTAATTGCCTTAGACTTTTTGTTGTAATCGACTGATTTTTTGTAGAAGAAATCACCTTCTTTTGTTGAAAGAATTTCAATGTCAAACCATAAAGATTTTTCTACTTCGGTAAAATCAACATCAAATACTGGTTTCATTCCAATTCTTTGTAAAGAATTATTGAAACGGTTTTGAATAAATTGTTTAATAGTTTCTTTCGATAGAAAATCTAATTCACCATTTTCAAAAATCCAATCAAGAATTTTAACCTCTGCTAAATATGCTTTTTTACAAGCAGAATCTATAAGTTGTTCGAATTCCTCATCAAACCATTCTGGATTTTCTCTCTTAATAATATTAATTAATTCAGAACCAAAGTTTCCGTGGATTTCCTCTTCTTTTGAAGTTGCTTCAACTACATTTGAAATACCTTTAAATAAGTTTTTCTCTTTGTTGAAAGACATCATAATAAAGAATTGGCTAAATAAACTAACATGCTCAATAAACAATGAAAATAACAATACTGATTTCGTATACATTTTATTGTCCTTACTTCTTGTACCATCCAAATACTTTGACAAGTATGCAATTCTATCTTTAATTGCTGGAATCTCTACTACATGTTGGAATTCGTCTTCTAATCCTAGGATTCTTAATAATTGTGCGTAAGCATCTTTATGTCTTACTTCTGATTCAGCGAATGTCATTCCAACATCACCAACTTCAGTAATTGGCATTCTTTTGTAAAGATCAGCCCAAAATGTTTTAACATTAACCTCAATTTGTGCAATTGCAAGCATTGCTCTTTTAATTACTTCACGCTCTGAATCGGATACTTTTGTTTTAAAATCATCAATATCTGTTGTGAAATTAAACTCAGTATGAATCCAATAAGAGTGTCTAATAGCATCTTTATATGCTAATAATGAAGGGTATTCGTATGGTAAAATATTTACTCTTTTTTCGAAGATATTGTTATTCATTGTAGTTGTGTTTTTTTTGTATTTTATATATCAAGTGTATTAGTGATACCTTCGAAAATTAATTTTTAATTTTTTTTAGTTTTTTTTCTAGCTCATGTGCTTTTTCATAATATTTGTATGATGTAGCTTTATAATCTTTACGTTGAGCATATAAATCACTTAGAATCTTTTTAAGAATTGAATCTTCCTTTTTAAATACTACACCATTTTCACAAACAATTACAGCAGTATCTTTACGTCTTTCAATAATTTCTGATTCGGGCACTTGTTCAACAAATGACTCGGGGGAAATATTAAATTGTCTCATGATTGAAGGATATAGCGATGCAAAGTCAAATGCACTTACTCCACTATAATAACCAACAATAGGTTGTTTTACAAACGCTCCTTCAAATTTACCTTCTTTAAGAGAATCTGCTTTGCCGTATTCTATACCAATCTTTTTATTTGTTTCTGCTAGTTTTCTTGCTAACAAAGCTTCTGTGATTGCCACTGGCGATGAAGCTTTATACAAAGGCATTCTTGTAATAGTTGCCAATGTTAAAAGTACTTCCATTGATCTTAATTGTCGATCTATATAATATACAAGACACGAGTCAATTACGTTATAGAACACATACTTTGTAAAATCATTATTATAAAGATCAGTTAATGATCCAGCATATTTAATTTTAGTTACATCTAATACTGCACCTGAAACAAAGTCTAATGAATTTGATTCTTTTACAGCAACTGATCTGTCATATTTATCATACAATTGCATGTAATCCAGAATTCCCATGTGCATTGGTCGTTGATCTGTCTTATCTAAGCTGCCAGTAATTGCCACTTCAGTCAGGTCAATCTGTAATCGTTTACATCTATTGACTATATACTGCCAGTCATAGTTGATGAAGTTCCATCCTGTCATCATTGGGAACTTAGGCAAAAACTTATGTAAGAATGTATACAACATATTGTACTCGTCATCAAATTTATGATAAGAGAAATCCCAATCAGTGTCGTAGTTTTTTAAGTGTGCGTTAGTGTCCTTTTCAATTTTGGCAATTTGTTCTGATGTTAAATCTTCAAGACCTAATACAATTGCTTTACGTTCAGGTGTAATAATTGAAAATGTTAAGATACGAGACTTAGCCTCTTCGGGTTTTGGGAAACCATCAATAATTTCAGTTTCAATATCGACGAAGTATGTTCGTGGCATATTAAATTCATAGATCTCTTCTTTGTCTTTTTCAGGCAAAGAGTCCATGAAATATAACAAACTGAATTTATTAAAAGATTTAGCAATACCTCTTTTAAGTGGTCTGTTGTCCCAATTTCTGTAGGTACTATCTTTATGCTTATCTTTTTCTTCTGTGACTACCCAATTTTGGAATTGGTTTACAGAATATCTCTTGAAGGAAACCTTTCCTTCTTTATCGTAATATGAAACTATTAGTTCCTTTTCGGTTTGTTCTATATCTAATAACATTAATAGCCTCGTTTTTGACGGTTTTTATTCTCTTCTGCTTTTGCGAAATAATAATTATATGCTGTTTTAGCATCTAGGCCAATTGATGCTGCATAATTAATAAAGAAATGTAATACATCAATCCATTCCATGAATAACTCTTTACGATCATCTTCTGATAGATCTGAAACTTTCATAGTTTCATATTTTGAGAAGTCTTTTTTCCAGTATTTCCATACTGCATTTCCAGAACCATCTTTAATACCTCCAAGTGCATCTGTCATTTCATGTAACTCATCAATAACTGCGTGAGTATTAACATGCCAAAAATTCATTACTTCTCTAATTGACATTTCGTCAAACTTAATGCCATAAGTTTTCTCTTGCATCTCTTTTTGATGCGACATAATATCCTCTAAGTGGGTTGTTGATTGATCGTAAAAGTCTTGTACTTCTAAATCTTTACATTCGTTGTCTATGTTTGCCATTTTTAATTTGTTATAGTATTAATATGAAATAATTTAATTTAGTTTCAGGTTTTTATTGATCCATTTCTAAAACTTCTCCCCATCCTCTTTGAGAATTTGTAATTTCTTTAGTTGTCATTTGTTTTGGTCTAGGATCTCCACCTACATTCCAAAACCATGCTCCTGGATTTCCATGTTTTTTCATAAATTCCCATGCTTTTGCATCGTAATTTGTTGCAGATGGAAACGGTGGCATAAATGCAGCATCTACATCTTGACTAAATTGTTTAGGATGTGACCAAACTTTTGCTCTTCCTAATTCACCATCTTTAATATTACGTGCAACTGCTACTGCATTAAAGTCTGCATCGGGCCATGCAATCTGTAAAGCTCTTTGTAAAACTCCTGTTGAAATAGCAGACCAAACTTCTTTTGGGTATCCATGTTTTTCTGCAAGATTATAAGCTACTTTAACTGCAGCTGCTGTAACTAGTTCATGTTTTAAACCCAATGGAATAAAAGTTGCATTGTTTTCTTCAGCCCATCTTTTTGCATGTGCATTCAAGTTTGGCATTGCTGCGATTCTTTTAAATTTCATTTCAGCACCATTCTCAATACAAATGGCCTGGTGATCTGAAATCTCTTTTTGAGATGGACTAAATAAGACCAATTTCTTATTATATTTTTCAGCTAAATATGCCAATGAAATTCCTGCAAAACCAAAACGAGGTTGAACATAAACTAATGTATCTGTTTGACATTTACTAACTAAAATGTCTCCGAATCTACATTTAGATCCAAAGCCCATAAGATCTTCTCTAACTACATTAAATCCGTCATGTTCTACAATTTTGGGAGAATCAAATGGATCTACCCAATCACCAGCTAAATCTAACCACGCCTGTCTATTTGGCATCATTAGATTTAGATCTTGATTCATTTTACTTGTTGTGTGTTTATCGTGTGACATAATTAAAAATTTGTTTTGCTTCCTAAATATTCTGGATCTGTCATATATTTGTTATGATATTCCATGATTTTGTCTCTAGCTTCTTCTGCGCTATCTACGATTCTGAATAGATCAAAATCTTTATCACTCATTTTACCGTTTTCAAGGACAACATTTTTAAGCCAATCTACTAATCCTGTCCAGTATTCTTTACCGACTAAAACTATTGGATACTTTACATTATGTCCACATTGTGCTAGTGTAATGGCTTCAAATAATTCATCCATTGTACCAAGACCTCCAGGAAATACTGCAAATGCTTGTGAATATTTTAAGAACATAACTTTACGTGTAAAGAAATATCTACACTCAACTCCAAGATCAACATATTTGTTCATTCCTGCTTCGAATGGTAATTCGATTCCTATTCCTATTGATTTACCACCAACTTCTTTTGCACCATGATTAGCTGCTGCCATAATACCAGGACCTCCGCCTGTGATTACACCAAAACCTTCACATGCAATTAATTTGCCGAATAATTTTGCCTCTTCATACCATTTAGTTCCAACTTTGGTTCTTGCACTTCCAAATACGGAAATACATGGGCCTAGTTCGCTAAATGTATCAAATCCTTTTGTAAATTCTCCTTGAATTCTTAGGATCTGCCACGCATCTTCTGCTTTATTTTTCATTTTCTTTATTTTATTCGTTAGGATAATCTTTACCCCACAGATATCGCGTTGTTTCAGCATTTACTACAACATTTTCTGTTGGATGTTTTGCTAAATTAAATGCTCCATCAAAAATCCACGTGTACGGAATTCTCTTAGTTGGAGATTTAATGTCATGACTAATTGCAATGTGTTTGTAAAAGAAGCATGTTTTGTCTTCTACGTTTAACATCTTTTGACTAGTCATTGGGTTGTTTGAATGATTTGCTAAAATATTCATTTGTTCGATCCACATTTCAGCATATTTGTTTTCTGCTATAAATTGACCATCTTTATCGATAGAGTACTTTACTTTACCATTTAAGTTTGGTCCTCCAAAGATTTGCATCATACCATCAAAATGTCCTGTTCCACCAAAAAGAATTGATTCAGGATCTACAAGATCTGGTCTACTCATTGCAACATATCGTGCAGTGTTTTTACATGGATATAATGGACTTCTAAAGTTTTGATGTTCTTTAAAATACTTTTCTAGAATTTTTGCAAATTCCATCATAGTATATGGTCTCTCTAGATTTTCTAAAACATAAGCCATATCTTTGGCTGCTTTTTTAGGTCCTTCTAATAACCAATCTTTAACTTGAGTGCCTTTAGGATAATAGATTTGAAATAAATCATTACGAGCATGTCTGTTTTCAACAAAGTGTTCTCTTGTCTTTTCTTCACCTTCATTAATCAATCTCATAATAGTTCCCCAATGTTCATTACTAAATGAGAATACTATAGTGTAATAAAGAAGTTTTTCTAGATTAGTTTCATTTTGCATCATATAGCAATATGGATGTTCATGCCAATGTAATCTGTGGGAAAATATTTGATAATCTTCTGATAATAATTTATCTTGTCTCTTATCGAATGCATGACAAAATTCAAAGAATTTATCAAAGCGTTGTTCTTGAGTCCAATCTTTCATCCAACTTTCTTTAGGTTTACCATTATGCATGATAATATCTGAAGTGCCTTCATATGAAATGTTATCATAAACCATGTTAGTATCATCTTCAAATTCAAATAATTTATCCTGAATTATACTTGATGATTTCTTTTTAGATTCAATATCGCATTGAGGTTCTCTTACTATTTGTTGGTCGTTAATCATAATTTACTTACCATTTTTTTATAATCTTCTACTGAAACTCCAGCAGCTTGTAATATCTTGTCATCTGATGGAAACGAAGTCATGTTATTGAAAGTCTCTACAAGACCTAAATCTAACATTGCTTTTTGTCTGCCAAATGGATGATCGTTTATTGATGAAGAGTTCCACAAAGTGTCCATGTTAATGTGGGCATAGTCTGCTCCTGGTCTTAAGTAGTTCTCGATCCATCTAATATAATCACAGGCCACATCTTCTGCATTATATGGCAGCGATCCTGTATCTTCATAGATCTTATTCATAACAGAATCTAAGAATTCTTCACTTTTCTTACCACCACCTGAAATTGGATCTGCTAAATATCCAATACATTCTACTGCATTTGTTCCATAATAAAACATAGATTCTCTATTGATGTATTCTGGGAACCAATCTGCAACATCTGCAATAACTGCAGCATATTGAAATCTATAAGCTCTTAAACCATTATCGGCATTCCATTTAAACATCCAATCACCAAGGTGTCTTAAATCTTTTTTATCACCAGTTGTTAGATATGTTGCCATATCTCTAGCTAAACGTGGTGCATATTCACATAAGAAATAATCTCCACCTCGTTTGTAAACATATTCAGGTTTTTTAAATGATGACATACCTACAAAACTATCTTCATCTGAAGTTGGTGTAGGTGGTTTTGGAAATGCTGGAAATTGATAACCAACTGATGTATAAAATGGTGTTGGATGATATTTAACTTTCTCACACATTTCTTCAATAGTATTACAATCATGCAAAGATGGTAATATTGTATTGTGATAACCGGAAGGTTTGGTTGCATAATTAATTGCAGATCCACAAACTCTATGCAATATAAATACATAAAGCCACTCTTCTAATCCAAATACTTTTTGTTTATTTGTCCAATTATTTGCAATCTCAAATCTTTGTGGTGTGTAAAGTCCTGCATCCATGCGAGACCAATATGGATGATCTTCTGACCAACCATAAAAACAATCATTGATGATTGCTGAGAATCCTGCAAATTTACGTTCTACTACATCATACAATTCAATGTGATGCATTAATTCGTCATCTACATCACTTTCATGATGAGGAATATGACCTAAATTACTACGTTCTTGTTGTTTAAGTGCAAGATCATAATATCTTAGGAATTCTTCATAATATCTGGTAGTTTTTATTTGCATATTATTTAATTACTTTCCAATTAAAAGGATCTCTATTTCTTTGATATTGCATCATAGACCATTCTAATTCATTTGTTTTAATTTCTAATATCTCTATCGTACCATTAGCGTACGTTATTTCTACTTTGTATTTTTCGTCATTCTTTTCCATTTTAAAAAAGTGCAAGCGTTTGTTTAATTAGTTTTTTGTTAGGTTCATTCTTAGCAACATCCCATCTGTAAAATTCTCTGGCAATGTGTACTGATTTTGGTTTTTCCATAACATCAAATGTCAATTCGTTAAGTGCATTAAAATACACTTCTGGATGTTTATATGATTTCCATCCATTTCTTTGACACATATCATCAATAGATGAATTAATTTCTTTAACTAAAGCTGCACGCTCTGACCAAGAACCAGTATATGGTGTGCCTTTATAGTAACCTGTTTTAGGCAATACTCTTGATTCGTTTTCAATAGGTAAACAATGTACTACTTCAATATTGGTAACACCACGTTCTTGTAGTTTCAATAATTCTTGCTCATATTTAATTATAAGATTTTTAACAGAGGCCGAAGGATTATCTTGTCTCATCAAGTGATGTCTAACATCAATATTACCCATATAAACTCTAAGATCTGTAATCCATGGATACACATATGTGTCTAATCCTCGTTTAAGTGCACCGTGCATAGTCAAACCATCATGACGTTGAGTCATATAACCTGGCGTATATTGACTAAACGAGTGACTATCACCAAAACAAAGTTTTTCTGTTTTAGCAATGTGGTCAATTCTTGGAATATCGTTTGCACATATTTGTCTTATTGATTCAATATCTGGTTCGATGGATTTAAATAAGTCAGTTCCAGTTTTAAGTCTTTGTTCGATAAGTGTAGCAATACATGGCATATCATGATGTAAACTATACATTTGTACACCGCTTTTAATACGAATTAATTGGTGATACAAATCATCGTTCGCACCACCAAAAATATTAAAAGTACCTTTGAATTCCATACCATGTTCGATAAGAATGCAGTCATAATCTTGCCATTTGGTTTCGGTATCTGTAATGACATCAACTCTCTCAAATCCTAAGTTAGTTATTTGATTAGCTAAATGAAATGCCCAGCCACTTTTGTGTGAGCTTTCCTTTGGACTTAATTTACCAACTAAGGCTGCAATCGCTATACGAGATGACTTATCGGTAACATAGTCTGTTAAGTACTTAAATTCTGACATATAATATTATTTAATAGGATCTTCTGATTCACCATAACCATGTTTTTCAACATAGTTGTCAAGAGCACCTAAATATGCAACTGCATCTAATAGATTGTCTTGTTTATAATTATATGAATGACGACTCAATTTAAGTGCAACTAAAGCTGCATACATGTCAGATCCATTCATTTCTTTACCAGTCATGCCATTAAAAATCATTGCAGCTCTTCGCATACCTTCTTCGAAAGGTCCATACATGCGTTCTTTTTCTTCTGAGCGTTCGTTAACAATTTTGTTAGCTTCTTCTAAAATATTAGTTTTGTTCATGTGAAGTGTTTATTATTATATGTATTTGCCTTAATTTGTTTCGTTTTGTTTTAATAAAGTTGAGCAAATACTGACTCATTAACAAATTGACTATCTTCATTTAAGATGTCTAACTCTTCTTCGGTCATTTCACGACCATCATAATCAGCTGATTCAATGTAAGCATCGCAGAAATCTCCATAATCTTCCATATCAATTCCTCCAACAAATACGTTGTCAATCTTACTGTAATCTAATTCTATCTTTGTCATAATTTGTTTGTTTTTAATTATATGGTAAATATACATACAATAGTTGACATAAAAAAATATTGGTAAGAAAAGTTATTAACAATTTTCTAGACTATCAGGATAGTACAATAAAGTTGGATTCTTCTTTTGAATGTCTAAGTTAGGATAAGCCTCTTTAAACTTCATCACATCAAACTTTTTAGTGATTA
>Ga0209246_10000370_pt1 | contig 19792 bp, 26 predicted proteins | sample LauGreSpBDMM15SN_2_FD_187560 | JGI IMG/M metagenome (GOLD analysis project Ga0209246, IMG submission 187560) | Freshwater lake microbial communities from Lake Michigan, USA - Sp13.BD.MM15.SN (SPAdes) (version 2) | ecosystem: Environmental > Aquatic > Freshwater > Lake | place: Lake Michigan...
TGTTGACTCAGACCAAAGTCCTTGCCGATGTCCGCCATGCTTCGGCGGTCCTTGGTCCGTCCCGATCCGCGAATATCCGCCTCGACTTCTTTATTTTGGATCTGCTCGGCTGTTCTTTTCGCCGCTTGAAATTGTCCCTTCTCGATTTGCTTCTGTCCGCGTTCTTCCAGCCCGCCTATCCCAGTGCCTTTCTTGCCTTCGGCTTGCGCGATAGATTGAAGGAGATTGGCCGAGGTGGAGAGTTCCGTATTCATGCCCGCCTGCTCGCGGCGAGCGCGTGCAATTTCATCCGCAAATGATTTCGCTTCAGGCTGGCCCATGCCTGCGTCGATGGCCTGTTTCAGCGCGGCGTTGTAGTCTTTCTTGTACTGGAGAGCCTTTTCTTCTTGCTCGTTTCCGCTGATCTTTGCCTTTAGGGATTGCAGGTCGAGTTCGAGATTTTCGCGGAGATCGGACTGGCGTTCGGCCTGCTTGGCTGCGGCTTCTTCTTCTTTTTTGACGCGGACGGTCTGGATGTCATTGATTAAAAGTTCAAGGTCTTTCTGATCGTCAAGCTTACTATAAAGCAGCCCAATCCCTTGCGTTTGCTCGTCGATTTTTCCAGCGATAGAGTCGGCATACGAATAGTTGCTCTCCAGCAGTGGCGTGGTGCCAGTTATCTCGCTGTTGAAATTCGACCATGCAGAGCTGATTCCGTCGATGGCAGGCTTGAAGTCTGAGCTTAAAGAAAATGCCGATCCGATTTCCGCGCCTGTTTCTTTCGCTTTTTCTCCAAGCTCTTCAATTTTTTCGGTGGAAGTTGCAACGGTTGTTCCGACATCTTTTTGGCTGGCGCGGAGCTTTTCACCATGAGTTGTCAGTAAATCAAAAGCAAGAGCAAGGGGGTTTGAGTATACGCGGGCTTTTTCAAAAAGGTTGTAAAGACCCTCGGTTGAGTCGCCAACTTTTTGAACGGCATTGTCAACAGGGACAACCTTAGTCACTATTTTTTCAAGCCCCGAATTAAGGGTTTTAAAAGCTGCGTTCAATCCAGTAGTCGCATTCTTGAAATTTTCAATGTCTTGAACTAAAACATCACCAACTAGCTTTCCAAACGATGCAAAGTCCACTTTGGCCATTTCTTCCCCGAGGCCGCTAACCGCAGGGATGACTGGGTTAAGCACGCCTGCTGCAAATGCAACCAGCTTCCCCTTCACTGCATCGATTGATTTGCCCGCTGCGTCAAATGTCGCGGCGCTTTCATTCATTATGCTTTCTAACGAGCCGACTTTTCCGCGAGCATCATCCAGAGCCGGTGAGAATCCTATAAGAAGTGGGAGCAACTTACCGCCAAGCTTGTCACCGAATACTTCAGACGCCATCGATGCTCTCTGCGTAGGGTCTTCAATCGCCGCGATCTTGTCGGCGAAAATCTTCATCTGCTCGGTTGGCGTCTTGCCTTTGAGTTCTGCCAACGAAATCCCCAGGTCGGTCATTGCGGTGGCTTGTTTGTCTCCGCCGTTGGCCGCATCCTGCATGAAGTTTTGCAGTTTGTTTACAACGGTTCCCACCATCTCGGCTCCGAGCCCTGCGTTTTTGAAAGCGGTTTCCAATACGAGCAACTTGCCCGCTGCCTCGCCTGTTCGTGCACTTAGATCTGTAAGCCGTCCGCCAAGATCAAGCGCGTCACCAAATCCCTGAGCCATTATTTGCGCACCGCTAAATGCAAGATCGATTGCCTTGTTGAATCCAGCGGCAGCGACATTTCCGAGCGTAAATGCGCCTGTAATTTTCGCGAATGACGAGTCAAATAATCCGCCAGCATTTTCGGATTTGTTGCCAACGTCCTGCAATTCTTTCCCGAGTCGATCAATTTTGGGCGCTGTGTCTGAAGCTGCGTCCCCCATCGACCTAAGTTTTTTCTCCATCCCCTCAAGTTGCTTGGTGCGACTGAGAGTTTTTTGAAACTCATCGGCGGACATCGCCGTTGTCCTCTGCTGCGTGTCAAGTTCGGCGAGTTCCTTTTGGACGTTCTTCAACGTCTGCGATAGTCCCGCGTCCTTTGCTCCAAATTCGACTGTTACGTCCGCCATATATTAGGCTATTCAGTCAAAGTCTTTTTGCGCTTCTTCAGGATCAACGCCATCTGCTTTTTCATTTTGGCAACTACGACCTGCGAGGCTTTGAGCTGTTCGCTTGGCGGGCAAACTTGGCTGGCATAACCCGTACGGTTTTTGAGTACAACCCTTGGATTTTCCTTGTCGTTCAAACGATTTTTCACGTCTGAGTTTGGGCTGTCGTGTCGAGTAACCCACGTGGGAATCCCTCTTGTTGCCCGTCCTGATATAACGGAAGGAAGCTCGTTAGCGCATGCTGCCCAAGCGGATTTCACCCATCCAACCTTTAGTATTTGCTTGTCCACGTATGTCTTTAACGCATCCTTTCCGACAACCATTTTTTCAATAAACTTCCAGCGTCCAACGTCGCGCGTCCGCGATCCCGCAGAGGACATTTTGCCGTTCACAAATTTTCCCTTGTGGAATGCTCGCATTTCATCTTGCGAAGCGTCTGGCCGAAAAAAAGTTTTGTCTGTTCCGTAAGCATGCCCATCTTTGCTGATAAACAAGCGAACGTTTGGACCTTCAGCATAATACTTAAAACCATCGTCTTCGCTTGCGTTTGACCCCATAAACAATCCGGCCCTTGTTGTTCCAGACCCGCCCTTCCCAAGTAAGTCTCGGACAATAGCCTTTTCGCCTGTTTTCTTTACAGCCTCGCTGTTGCCAAAAGGCTGCGTCCGCCTCGCCAACTCTACGCAAAGCAGGCGAGCATTGAGCGCCACGCAGTCGGGGATTGTCTTCTCAACGATCTCGGAATAATCCTTCAGGATCTCTCTGAATTTTTGCGCGTCGAATTTAAATTTCCCGGACATTGTGAATTTTGTGAGTTTTGAGAATCCGCTCTATTTCGGCGAGCGCGTCAAAATCCTCCTTCTCATTGCTTCGCGTGTACTCGCGCGGGATGCCTCGAGAGAATGAATCGGCGTCGAGAATTTGTAGCCCAGCCGCATACGGGATTTCCCACATGCATTCCTTGAACCCCCAGCCGGTCGCGCTCGCGAGCCTAAAGACGTAAGACGCGAGCCAGTTGGGGGATGCTACTTTCCCCCGCTCGGACTAGCCCCTGAAGCGTGTTGAGCTTTAGTCTCTGCGGCGTTCACTTTGTCCCACGCTGCGGATACGAGCGCGGAGAGTTCGTTCTGTTCGTCGATTGTCGTCAGGTTGTCGAGTTGCCAACGGCGCACCGCCTTGTTGAACGCGATCTGGTCGCTGTCCACGGCAAGCACGTCCTCAAGCGGTGCGATGTGCACAAATGCAAATGCGGCGACAAACCAAAACTCGTCGCGCTTCTCCAGCATGTTTGAGCGAATGATTGAGATCGTGCCGGGCACGCATGGTCTGAGTTTCCACTTGCCTGTTTTGCGTGTGCCTTCACGCATGCCAGCTTCGCGGAGTACTTCGTCGTCTGTTAGTAGTTCGGTGTTCATAGGTTTTGGATGATTTGTTTCTTGTCTGCATCGGTTGCGTCTTCGCGGACGAGGAGTCGTTTGCCCTTGATTTCAACTTCGATCCGGCGCGGTGTGTTGCGAATCCAGTCCACGAGCACGTCGCGATTGGCGAGTGCGGCGCGGATGTAATTAAGCAGATTCTCAGGGTCGCTTTCGTTGAGTGCTTCGCCGCCCTTCGTCATTCCGGTAAAGACATCTTCGGCGCGCTGGCCTTTGGCATTCACGGCGTCAAGCCAAAAAACAGTTGATTCCCGCCCGTCTGAGCGAACGGTTCGAGTGATCGGGCAAGGCATCTTGGGGAGAAAGCCCAGAGTCACGAGCGCCGTGGCGACCTTCAGGTTCGGCGTGTAAAAGTACTGTTCGCTGTCTCGTATTGTTTCGGTGTTCATATTTTAAAAAGGCGACAGACTTTAGCCGGTCTGTCAGCGGGCGCGTGCGAGCGGGTGCGAGAAATTACATGCTCGGGTATTGCGTCGCCTGAATCGTCATGGTGCGGAATGTGTCGCTGCTCTGCTCGGACGAGACGCTATCGACAACGATCTTGCCGCCGCTCACGCCAAATTCAGTGGTGGCATTTGCGATGGTTAAGAGACTGCCGACGGATGCCGTGGCAACTCCGCTCGATCCGTTGATTGCGCCGGAGATCGAGATGGTTGCGGTGCGTCCGTAGGTGGAGATAGCGACAATATCGCCGTCTTCGTCCATGAGTTCAGCCTTCTGACCTTGGACGGAGCGGTTGAACGAGGAAAGGATGATGCCAGTTTCGGCGGTTGCGCCGAAAGTAACACTTGCGGCAGAAGATGAGGTGATGACGGATGCGGCCATACCCGCAAAAAATGTCAACTCAGTTGAGGAACTCGGCAAAGACAACGCGCGTATTTCGCCCGCGCGCAATCTCCGCTTGCGTCGCGACCTGAATTGGATTGTCGATGAATGCCCGGATGCGAGTACTGCCTTCGAAGTCGTATGCCCAAAGTTTGTTTTCCCCAGGCGCAAAGAAGTATGTCGTCACGGCATGACCGGCAATCTTGCCGTTGCGCTGGTAGCCGTATTGCAAGACGCGACTGGTGACGCCCTGCCTGCGAAGCCCTGCGTCCATTGCGATTGCGGTCGGCAGACAGGCGTTGCGCTCCATTTCCATCCACCGTTCGGGGTTTGTCGGAGTACATGCCGACAATGCGAGAAGCAGGATGGCGAGCGCGGCTCTCACCTTAGAGAAGCCCAGTATGGACCGTCACAGAGACGCTCCGCAAAAAGTGCCGGTCGGTTGTCGAGAGTGCAACCGGCCCGTCTCTCAGAACGCCGTAAACTTGGCAGGATTTAGGCTCAATAGCGTTGAGCTTGTCCACGATTCCAAAGACATCATGCGTCACACACAGCAATTCAGCCCAGAGATTTTCGAGAGTTTGCGCGTTTGCGTCGTCTGCTTGGACGGCTAAAACAACGTCAATCGTGAATTGAAAAATCGCGCTGTTCGTAATCGACTCCGACTGCCGGGTTGCCTTTACAAAGCACGCTGGCAGCGTCATCGCGGCGAAGTTCTCCGACGATGTGACGGTCAAGTCGCTTTCAAATTCAGCCTGCAAATATCGGATAAACGCATCCGTGATTGCCTTTTCAAGCGTGCGCGTCGTAGTCGCGACCGCGCTTTTCGGTTCGGGTGTTGTCGAGAAAAAAATCATTTGTTCACGTCCTGAAGTGCGAAGTCCACTGAGACAGCATCCTGCGCCAGCTCCGCAGAGATGACGCGGAAGCTGGCAGCGTCAATCGCCACGACATCGCCAAGGTTGATTTGCTGTGTGATGGCATTGTAAGGCGCGGTAATTACCATCGCGATTTGCGTCATAAATCCGCCATCCCCCACGCTGTTCTCACAGCGGAATGTTGTTCGATTGGCCGAGAATGTAGAGCCTTGAAACGTGATGGTGATCGGCAGTTCCCCGAGGACGGCGGCAAAGTCGGCAGCAAAATAAGTGGCTAGGCTCACATTGTGCCGGTTTCGTCAAATTAACCCCACGCTCTTGCAGAGTCGGTGATATTCGCTGCCCCGTGTTGGCGTCTCCTTGCTCGTATTGTGCGTTGCGTTTGACCAATGGATGATGTCGTATGGCGTCGCCACCGGATGCGTGTATGGAGAGCCTGCCACGCCGCCGCAGTCGAAGTAATTCTCAAACGTGCGGAATGAAATCCCGCTGCGCTGGAGACCTTGAATCATTGCAATCATGGCTTCGTGCCAGTCGCGTCCAGCCATGCCGTCCTTGAGCATGTCTCCGATAATATCAGCCATTTCGGCGGCGTAGGCAGAGCCTTTCGGAATTGCCATAACAACAGGCGAGATCATCGAAAGCCACGGCGTGAAGGTGTAATCCTCCGCAACGACCTTCTTCGTGACAGCCACGTCCATTTGCACCCAGATTCCGCCGTGATCGTGAAGGGTCTTGAAGGCGAAGTAATCGCTCCAATGCGCAAACGAGCCGATGCCTCCGTTCGGAATGCCGGTGTGCGGATTGCCTGCGAATCCAACTGGCTGCACGTAGTCATTCGGGACTTGGCGCACTTCCACTAAGTCAGGAACGCCAGCAACTTTTTGGTTAGTCCAAAGAATCGGCTTGTGTCCGACTTCGAGCAAAAGCTGGAGTGTGAGTTTTTCCATGAGGCCGAGTCGCGGCCCGACCCAGACTGAATGCGTGGTACTCATTTGCGTGCGAGGACGGTCAGGCCGTTGCAGTTTTCGTAATGCTCCGCGATCTTCCAATGTTCGTTGTCGCGTAGGAACTCTTGGATTGCCAGATTGATTCCGGCGCCGTTGTCTTCGCCGACAACACCGAACGCTACGGTGTCGTGAAAAACGATGTACTTGCGCGCCTGGTTACCGTGCTTTTCGAGTTCGCCTTTGACCTGTGCGTAGGTGTGCAAGGTATCGATGAAAAGCAGGTCGGTCGGTTCGATTGTTTCGGCGTCCAATGTGCTGCCCTGCTGGAACGTCCAGTCGATTGCAAGCTGCGAGCTGATGCCGTGCACGTTGAAAAAGTCATGAAGGTCGTAGCTGCGGAGCTTCGTGTTTGGCTTGTTCGATAGACCGTGAAGGAATGAGTAAGTGGACATCCCCGTGCGAACTCCGAACTCTGTGACGTGATCGCATTGCCGTGCGAGCTGTGCAAGGCGGAGCATGTGCTCGTTAATATCGCCCGCGATAGATCGCGAGCGGTTGAAAATGTTGATGAGCGGCCACTGCGCAACGAAAGCATTGACGCCGTATTGATATGCGCGCTCGGAGTTTTGAAGGTCAACGATGGCGTCGGTCGGGCGCGTGCCGTTGATCGGGTGATCGTGCTGCCATTTCAAGCCCTTAACCTGCAAGACAGGCGCTTCAAGCTGCGTGCGAGTCGTGAAATCGTTGTCGCAAAAAACGCCGTAGTAATCCGGATGGAAAACGTATCCGCGCTTGTTGTAGAGCGCACGCGAGAGAACCGGATGGCACATGAGGCCATCATCGCGGAGCGAGTCTGGCACGTAACATGCCCACTCTTCCGTGCCTGCGGGGAGTTTTTGCAACTCTTCATCCCAGCCTTGTGGCGGTGTGAGATCGTCGGCAATGACTACGAGGATGTCGCCGGTTGAATTGGCGGCAGCAGCGTTCCAGTTTGCAACGCTTGAGGATGCCCAGTCAGGCGGCGGGACGCTGAGGGCGGCATTGCCGAATTGCAAATGCGACTCTCTATCGTCTCTCTGAATACCAAAAATGTGTTCTATGTTCTCGGGATTCGTTGCTCGCTCAAGCCATGTTTTTTTCGTGGCAAGGGCTCGTTTAGGTGTGTTTCGGGTTGCGTGTAGTAGGCTGATTTCTTTCATAAAGTTTTTAATTTGATTTCAAATTTTACAACAGGGACTTGTTGGATTTTCTTTTTTTCTTCGACGATCAAAACAGGATGCGCCCAGTTGAGGTTTTCGCCAATGTTCTCCGGCTCGTTAAAATCCTGAAATGATTCCATGGCCTCTTGCCTTAGTAGCTCTTCGGCTTCAGCAACGGATTTAAAGGGTCCGCGAGCCTGTTGGAATGCCCCCCCCATATTTTCAAGGTCAATAATCCAGAATTTTTTTTTCATTTTTTGGTTAGTGTTTCAAAGATTTTCTTTGCGCGTTCGCGTTCGATTGGATCGTTACACCGTGCATGCGTGGCGTCAATGGGGATTTGCTCAAAAGCCGGATGGTGATGAACGAAAACAACGTCACGAGCGTCAACAATCGCGCCTGCTTTCTCGGCACGAATGGTGAACTCTGCGTCCGAGAATTGATTTTTGAAATCGGGGTCGAAGAGTCCTTGCTTTTCATAAAATTTCCGTGTGCAAATTGCCATCGGCAAGAGTTCGTCAGTGCGGTATCCGTCTGATATGCGGAGAACCTTCTCGGCGTTGATGTTTAAGCGGCTTTCAAGCATGTCGTCCCAGCCGGGTGGACATTCGAAGTCGTCTGAGAATTGCACGAGGATATCGCCGGTGCTCACACTGGCAGCCAGATTCCACGCTCCGACTGATCCGCCGTCCGTCTCTTGGCATACCCCGCAGAAGCGTTGCAGGACGGCTGCGGAGGCGTCGTCTGAATCGACCGCAAAGATGTGTTCTACGCGCTCCGGCTTGTTTGCGCGTGATAGCCATAGGTTCATGTTCTGGACGGCTTGCAATGGCCTTCCGCGCGTAGCGTGAAGCAGTGAGATGCGCGGGCGCGGTGCGGCGTTGAGAACCTGCATTTCAAGGTTGAATGCCTCTTCCTTCCGGCCTGCCAGCCTGAGCGCCCATGCGCGGAGTCGCTTGGCTTTGACGCCGTAATACTCGGCCTTATGCGTCCACTGCGTGAATGCGGGGACGGGGATTTTCTCCATTTCGTCGAGAAGCGCGAGAGACTCAACCGGCTTGCCTTCGTCGAGAAGAATGGACGCTTCCAGCGCGACGGCTTCGCGGCGTGCGGGGTCGAGTTTGCGCGCGGCCTGAGCAAAGCGAAGCGACGATTCTCCGTCCGTCATGTTGCTCATGTTCATCAGCGTTTCGTACTTGTGGACAAGATCGAGATCCTTCATTGCGATGGCCTCCGCGCCGTAGCGCAAAGACAGGTCACGCTGGCCGGTGATCATTTTTTCGTAATGAAGATAAAACTTCCAATGCGGTGCGAATTGATCTTGCCATTCCAAGATTCGCTGGTTGCGCTCGTTGCTCTTGCGCTGGCCTAGTGGCGGCATGTGATGGATTTCGAGATCCCTCCGCATGTAAATCTTGATTGTCTTTGTTGGGTGGACGTTCTCATGCACCGCCCTCCACCAGTATCCGGTGCGGTAGCGGAAGAATCGCTCGCGCGGCGCGCGCTTGTGCTGCTCGGGGATAACGTAGTCGCTGAGTATCCAGTCACACTCTGCCGGGCAGTCTCGGAGCGCCTTTAGCGTAGGCTCAACCATGTTGTCATGGAGAACGTCATCACAGTCGGCCCACATTACCCAGCCGCCTTCGCCGGTCAGGTCGTAGGCTTTTTCAAATGCCATATTCCGCGCGGCGGCGAAGTCGTCGAGGTGCGGCCAATGGCGGCAGAGTGGTGAGTTGCGATATTCGCCGACGTGACAGCCTAGGCTCTTTGCAATGTCAAGAGTGGAGTCGGGTTCAAGTGCTCCGACGGCGCGGATGATAACGACATCATCGCATATTTTTTGCAGGGATCGAACGCATCGATCGATGCGCTCGGCTTCGTTGCCGCAAATTAAGCCTGCGACAAGGCGTTTTTTTTGGTTCATGTTTCTGCACGGGGCGCGATGTCAAAAGGGCAACAAAAAACCCGCTCCTTGTGAGAGCGGGTTTGATGTCGAACCGTGATCTTTTACAGGCCGGTCGTGATGCGGATGATCGAGGAGCCGTCAACAATCTTCTCGGATACGTGCTGGCGCACGCGGAGGATGTTCGAGCGGCGGGTTTCGTCGCGGTAGGTCTCGGAGACGAATGGCACTGGAGAATCAGCGCCCCAGAGGATCGTGCGGCCGAATCCACCGGCTGCGAACTCACCGCCAACTGTGTTGGCGAGTGCAAGGTAGCTGTCACCCCAGACGAATCCGCCTGAGTAAGTTTGACCCTTCTTGGCAGTGTTGCGAGGAGCGCGGCCAACGAGGACCTTCTCAACACCGACTGCCTGAGCAACTTCTTGCTCGGAGAGGAGGCGGGTGGAGTTGGTGGCGACTACGCCGAACATTTGATTCTGGACCTTGGTCGAGCGGCGGACGCGCTCGAACAGCACTGCGGACATGACGAGCGTGTTAGGAAGCACGCCATACTTGGCGAGTTCCAGCTTGCCAGCGGCAACGTCGGCTGCGAGATCGAAGGTTGTGATGTTGGCTTCGGTGTAGGCGGCGGTTGCACCGGCTGCGGAGATGGCTGTGAGGCCGTTCGCTGCGTAGGTGAGCGAGGCAACGCGAAGCTCGTGGCCAATTTGAATCTGGCTGAGAAGCATGTCGGCAACGGCAACCTCAACGTCCAAGAATCGGGCGAGGTCGCGCTGAGTTGCGTCGGGGAGGACTTCCTCCAGACCGTACTCGGTAGTGGCGAATGTATCGGATGTGAACTTGCGGCCAACGCGAGGATATGCAGATCCAGCGGCGATCTTGGTCGCGTCGTCGTTAAGTGCCTCAGATGCGCCCAGGTTGATTTTCAGATATTCGCCAGAGCGAACGTCTGCAACGTAGATCGGCATGACTTCGGCGCCGATGAAGAGGTTTTGCTTGTTCGAGCGGCCCTCGTAAACGGCCTGTGCGATGTCTCCGCGAATTGTGGTGGTGGTGAGTGACATGGTAGTTGGTTAGTTGAGTGTTTCGGTCAGGTGCTTAGAGGCGAACTGCGAACTCGATGATGTCGCCGGTTACGCCGGAATTGATTGCGGTTCCGAGAGTCACGCCAGATGTGACGAGCGTTCCGACAATCACGCCGCCGGTTGTGGCGAAAACCGAATTGCCAGCGGTAACAGGACCGGGCGAAACGATTCCGAATTGAGTTGCCTTGAAGAGTTTCACTTCGCCAACGCCAGCGGCTGCCACGTCGTCTTGAAGGACGCCGATAACTTCGGAGGCGGTTACGAGTGCGGCGGCTGCGTTGTCGCCTGAGCAACGGACGAGCGTGTTACCTGAGAGCGCGGTCGCGAATGTGAACGAGCGGAATGAGATGTCATTTTGGGTTGCCATGATAAGTAGTGATTAGAGGTTGTGGAGTTGATTGGAGTCGCGGAGGGCGATGTATTCAGCGGGGTAATTCGACATCGCAAATTTAATCGCGGCAGTCTTGGAGCCGAGTTCTGCGGTTTTTGTTTCGATCAAATTTTTCAAATCAAATTTGACTTCGGCAGGAACTTCGGCGGCAGCGGATGCCTTCATGGGAGCTGCGCCAAAGTTGGAAATGATGGTGTCAAGTTTGGCTTCGAGCTTGGACATTTCGGAGTCCTTCATAGGCTCGTCCTTTGGCTCTTCGGGAGCGGCTTCCATTGCCTTCTTGTAATCGCCAAAGGCGGATTCAAGGGCGCTGAGACGGGAGACGATGTCGGCAATGCTCACTTCGTCTTCCTTGGGTTCGATTTCGATTTCGGGTGTGTCTTCCATTTGCTTGGAAATTTTGTCAACTGACTTGGCTTCGAAGCTGAAGAGGCCGGTGGGATTCGCTGCGGGTGTCTGCACCAAATCGGCGGAGTAAAGTTCCTCGCACGATGCAAAACTCTTGCCGCCGATGTCCCGCACTGGCCCGCTGAATGCAATCGAGATGCCGAATGTGTCGGGAAGCTTCTCGGCAATTTCCAAGACGTAGGCTCGCCGGTCTGCGTTTTGCAGAAGGTTCAAATCTCCGAGGAGTTTTTCTCCGACGATGCGAAAGTTATCGACAAATCCGATGATGTCTTTGATTCCCGCACCGTGGTCGAGATTGACTTTGACGCCGCCAGCGTAGGTTTCCGCGCATGCCTTAACTTCGCGCAATGTTTGCGCGTCCACGTAGAGTCCGTGGCCCTTGGCCTCTCCGACTGAGATGATGGATACTGCTTCGATGACGTCGCTCATGCGAGGCGGCGATGTCAAAATAATCAGTCGGAATACTCGTCGATCATATTTTGCAAAATCATTTCCTCAAGCGCGGCCTGTGCCAGCATACGGATGGCCGCTTCATCGTCTTCTTCGCAACCTACAATTTCAAACGATGTCGAGACTCTTGGCTTTACTCGGTTGGCCGAAAGATTCGTTGTGTTTCCCTGAGCTTCGAGCGTTGTCGAAATGTGCTGAGATGGTGTGCCTGCTTGCGCTGTGGCTTGGTTGCCTCGCGCCTGCACGCTGGTTGAGATTGTAACTTCAACGCCATCGGTGGTGAGATTGGCTTTAACTCCGCGAATCTCAACTTTGCGGATGGGTCGAGAAGCGAATCCCCCGGGAAGATCGCGTGCGACAACAATCGGCGGCGGCGGATTGCTTGAGATTTGAATCAAGCCCTGCGAGCCGATGGAGATCGGCGTAGGACTTGGTAACAAGCCCTGCGTTGCGATGAGCAGGGAAGTTAAGATCATTTTAAGCGCGTGTTACGGTTGTGGTGGTCGTGCCGTCGCCTGTTATGTTTTGCGAGACCGCGCCAGCCGCGCGGCTTGATGGCGTGACGGTCAACGCGCTGCCGGATTTTAATCCGTGAATGAGGTGGATTTCTTGCAATTCAGGAACAGCAAATGCGGTCAGTACGCCAGCATCAAAAGCACCTGAGACGATTACGCCGGTCTGGAATTGATGGACATTTGCTGCCGCGTGATTCTGAGCGTTTATTGCCAATTCGTTGTTTGCGCTAGTCGATCGCACAATCCGCCCGCCGTAGGTTCCAGACGTTGTGTGCCCGCTCGTGGCTTCGTCCCATACTGCGTCTGCGTTCTCGCTTGCGGTCGGCAAGTCTGCAAGTTGCGTGTCAAGGTTGGCAGTCGCCAAGCCTATTGCTGATCGCACGTCGGCGGCGGTGAGCGTTGCCGTGCCTGTTGTGGCATCTACAGGAACGCCGAATGCTACGGACGCGGCGGCGGGAATCTTGCATGTTCCGGTCAATGCGCCGCTGGCGTAGCTCACGCCGTCGCGGACATCGGTGACGGCTGGCATCTGGCCCGTGGTGGCGTCCACAAGAGTTTTTGCACTGCCGGAATCGACATAAGTGAAGACGGCGACGTTGGTGGAGAGTTTCTTAAGCCTGAATCCGCCTCCGATGGCAGCAGACATTCCGTACTGCCCAAACTCCATTTGTTCAAATTGAATAATCCCGGACGAAGCATTATGAGCTCCCGGCGTAGCGGCCAAGCCGACTGTGTTTCCAGGACCATAAGCATTCCCCACTATTCTGCTAACAATGACGGTGCCAGTTGAACTGTTCCATATTCCCCCGCCAGTTGTGCTGCCCAATGTTCCCCCAGTTGCTATTCCGGTAATAGTCCCAAGCCCAGTACCTTGATTGTATACAGCAGCAGCGGCAGCAGCTGTTCCTCCAGTTGCATTCCCTGTTAGATTTAAGGTTCCGCCAAATGCAACGCCCAAGGATGTTGAGCCACTGCCACCCGTAGCGTTTCCTGTTATATTTATGGTATTGTTTGTCGTTGAATTTATTCCGTACGATTGACCTATCCCGCCATTAACATTCCCTGTTATGTTCAAGATACCCGTGGATGTTTGATTTAAAGAATGCGAAAGACTCCCGCTTCCGCCTGTCAGGTTTCCAGTGATATTCAATGTTCCCGTGCTGGCAAAAGATACTCCGACCGCCGAGGTCGTTGTTCCTCCCGTTACATTCCCAACGATAGTTCCCACCGCTGGCGAAGCCGCAATAAATTGCAGGCAGTTGCGCGATGTCGTGGTAGATTTGCTGGTGACATTGGCGGTGAGCGTGACGCCACTGTTGAGCGTGAAAATGCCCGTGCCTGCGTTGGATACTTCGTCGCAGGTGGCATTTGCTGTGATGGTGACGGTGTGCCCTGTTGCTGCGCGGGCTTCGTCTCCGACGCCGGGCACAATGCCCCCCGTCCATGTCGCGCCTGCGTTGAAATTGCCGCTGGCTGCGGAGGTGATGAGGGCCATGGCTTAGAGTCCTTTCGAGATCAAAAGGTTTTGGAGAGCAGTCTGGATCGCAGCGACGGCGGCTTGCTCGGCGGGGTCGGCGACTTCGGAGAGGTGGCCGCGAAGCAGGCCGATGGCTGCGGAGTCGGCGACTTCGACCGATGCGGGAACTTCGTCGGTGGCAGGGACGATGCGCGTGGGAATCAAGCGCATGGCGATACTGACATCTTGCGAGCCGGATGCTTTATAACTGCCGGTGATGGCGAGGTTGAGCGAGTATCGGTCAAATGTTTGGCCGTCGATGGTGATGGGATTTGTGGCGTTCATAATTTATGCGAGTAAAATCAGGGCTGATTTTTCGGTTGGATTGGGAAAGGAAAGTTCAAACGCGCCGTCGAACACAGGTCGTTCGGCTCCGAAGTTTAGCGTGCAGAGAACGGCGTTGTTTTTACTGGCATTGTAAATCATCGCGCCGTGCGCAATGAATGTGGCGCGGTCTATTTTGAGATCATCGAAAGTGACAAAGGCATTTACTCCCGCCATGCCAGCGCGAAAACCGCCTAAAACAAATCCACCTTGCGAGTAACCTTGGCCCACCACTTCGCCTTCTGGCGTATAGTTGGCAGTAGATGGGCCGATGTTTGCGCGCTTCGTATAGAGCGCAATTTTGTAAGTATCGGCAGGCTGGTGCATACCAATCAAAAATTGCTTCTTAGCTTCCAGAGATATTCCTTGTGCGATCATTTATTTTTCCATTGAGTTTTGCAAACAGCGATGCGTTGATTTTGGTCTGGATATTCAGATTTCATCGTGTCATCGACCATGCAGCGGTCAATGAAATCCTCTTCCTCTTCGTCATTTGTCGGGGTTGGCATGACAAGTTCGGTTTTCATTTCAAAGCCCACGACTCGCCCGTGCGGGTCGCGCTTCATGTCTGCGACGGATTTTGTTTTGCGTCTGAGTTTTCGATTGCGATTGATTTGCTCGACCTTCGCCGCCGCCCATGTCTGGCCTGCGTCACCGCCCCACAATGCCCATGCAATGCGGCCTGCGGAAGGGAATCCCTCTTCGCCTGGTTGAAAACCCTGCCCCTTTTTATCAACTTCGTGTCGCGAAAAATATGAGTGCATGCGCTTCACAGTTTCGTCGGAAAGATTTTCGCCGTTGCTGATGTCGCGAGCGCGGGCGACTCCGACATTCGTCCCGCCGCGATTGTATTTTGCACGCCACTCCAACCCCTTCTTGGCTTCGGCGATCATGCCGCCGGTCGGCTTGTTTTTGCCGTCCTCGAATTGCGATGCTGCGGCTTGTTGCGGTGCGGGTGTCGGGGCTGGCTCTGCGTTCGTGATTTGGCTTGCGCTCGCTTCGTCCATTCCGAAAACGGTGCGAAGAATGATGCCAACCTGTTCGGGCGAAAGTTCGCCGCGTCCCAGTGATGCAAGGATTCCCGAGAGCGCATCCGTCCCGCCGATGCCGATGGTTTCGATGAGCGGAGCAACCTCGCCAATCTCAGGCGTAATGTCGATTGCCGACTCAGGCACCGAATCGGAAATCCGGCTGGCTTGGATTTCAAATTCCTGCCCCAGTTCCTTAATCATGCTGGCTTCTTTCGCCCTTGCGCGAAGTGCTTCTTCGTAGTCCTCGCCAGCGTCCGAGTAAATCTGACCGGCCGTCTTGAGTCCCGCTTTCCAAAGCGCGATGTCGGCAGTCGCTTCGCGTCCGTAATCGATACTGACCTTTGCGGGCCAACACCAGCGGCCGTCAAGCAAAAACTCCGAGTCGTCAATCTCCCCACGCGCGGCGGCGTCGAGAAGGACGATGTTCTTGATGCGGTTGAGGAACTGCGATTCGAGCAGCCCACGCCACCGCGCAAAAGTGCGCTCTGCCATCGCTGCCTCCATGCGTGCCATCGGCCCGCTCTTGTCTGCGTCAAACGCAAAGCCGTAGGGCAGCCCGACTGACATGCAAATGTGCGACTGCACAAGCCGGATGAACTCGCCGAACGCTCCGCCTGGGCGCTCGCTTTGGAACATTTCCATCTTCTCGCCAGGGGACAAATAATTGATCGCGCCGGGGTCGATGTTCGAGAGCTTTTCAGTTTGCCCGTTGTCATTCGGTGTCCTTGTTGCGAAATAGTCGGATGCGTCCGCCGATCCGTTCTCGGTGGTGATGACGCCGGTCTGATAGCTGGCATACTTGATCGCTTGGATCTCAGCCTTCAGCGCCTCTTGCAAGTCGCGCGCTGCGTTCAGTGCCGTGGCAAATGCGGAGCGTCCGCGATATTCGTCCAGTCGCGTGGCGTCGAATAGGTGGATGAACTCCGCGGAGTCGATGTCAGTCGAATCGATGTATTGGTTGTTAATCGTGCGGACGTAGATTTGATATTTCTCCGGCCTGCCGTATTCGTCCAGCATGATGCCGCCGATGTATTTGTCCGAGTCGATCAAACGGTTATATGGCGAGCCGATGCGGTCGGCCTCCACGCTCTGCAATCGGAGTTCTCCGGCTTCGCGAACGATAACAAATCCGCAGTCGCCATCGCGTAGGATTGCCATGACAGCGAGCTGAAGCAGGGTCGTGAAATCGTGACGGCGTAGGAAATCGCACTTGGCGCACCAGTCTGACCAGTATCGCTCAACCTGCGCGTCGAGGTCTTTGTTGCCGGTGCGGGATTGGTATGAGAGACGGCCCGAGACGTAGGTTGCAAATTTGAGTAGCAACGAGCGAACCGGTGGGAAGTTATCGGCCAAGTCACGCGCAGCGCGAATGAGCTTGTAACGCTCGGCTGTGCCGCTCGTGTCCTCGCCTCCGGCAATGTTGCGCGAGATCCCGCGTTTGCTGGATTCGAGCGCCGCGTCGAACCGCCCAAAATTGCGTAGGCGGTCTTGCGCAATCATGCGAGCCATTGCCGCCTTCGGTGCGACAACTGCCAATGCGCGCGTAAAAAAGTCTTGCTTCATATTAGGGTCGCTGTGTCGAAAAGGCCGATACGGTACGCTTCACCCGAGAACCACTTGCATACTCAATAGCAGATTGCAACTGCCCGACGATGTTTGAGACCTCGGTCAAATTCGCCCGAGTAAACGAGCGCCCTGCGATGCTGTAACTCGCCCCCGCAACGGCGATTGCCTCAAGGCATGCGATATATTTTTCCTGCAAGCTCTGAAGAGTTGCAAGCGGAAGCCCGAAAAAAGTGGAATTTTGCGCCATCCTTGGGCGCGACTGTCAAAGTTTGGACTCGATAAACTTCCCGCGCGACTGCGTGCCGCGCTGAAGATCCAGTTTTCTCCATGCCTCGGCTGGCATGGATACAGATTTTGAAATGGCAGTCCGCCCCTTGGCGTTGGCGTTCTTCTTGCCTTTAGGACGGCCCGCGCCTTTGCGCGGGCCGCCGTGGGTGGTGGGTTTTTTCATTGAGCGTTGCGCATATCACGGGCTGCAAATGCCTTTGCGATCTTGGCGGGTAGATTTGAATAACGTGCGGGGAAAGCTGCAATCCATTTCTCAACGGTGTTTATGGCTTCAAATCGTTGGCTGATAAACTGGCTTCCTTCGGTTGTGGTTTTGATTTTCATTTTTTCGTTTTGGTTTTTTGTTTTCGTCTCCGGCGTGGTGCCTTCGATCTGAGATGACTATCTCACGCATTTGGTTTTTTGTAAACAATTATTTTTCAAAAAGTGAAAATAATTTTTACCGCCCGCAGAGCCGCATGAACACTAGCTCTCAGCGCTAATCGGTAAAACTCCCGCAAGCATAGCGGACGCGAGCGCGATACACTCGCAGTCGAAAAGGTGGTTCGGCCTCCCGCCGATCCGCACCCAGCGCGATTCCACCTGCTTCGTCTTAGAGTTCACGATGTCCTTTTTCATTTCACTCACCATCTGCGAGCGGTAGTCGGTGCTTGCATCCCTCGGAGTCTCCCACTTCGGCATTGCGTCCGGTTGGCGGATTGCGGCGAGCTTGTCTTTGATCTTTTCGTTCGAGTAAAAAAAGTAGAACGCGCGGAGGTTGTCCGATCCGGCAACCGCCGTTTCGATCTTCGAAACAAACTTTTTCACGCGCCGCCCGCTCCCGTCGATATGCGAGAATCCATCCTGCCCCGATCCGTGCGAGGCGGTCCAACCGTTGCGTGCGCAGCGCTCGTAAACCAGCGGCGTGTCGTAGCCAGCGTCAACCACCACGCTTCGCGGATTCACGTTGTATTGAAACTGTAGCGATTCGATCGTTTCCCAAGTGAGGATTTTTCCCTCTGACAAAAGTCTGGAAGATCCATCTGCGCGAAATGCGCGGATGACATACCAGAAGTGATCGCGCTGTTTGTCCACAAGGAGAAAGCGCCGGTGCTCGCCGTCGATCTTCTGCCCGTCGAGGAAGTCGCTCTTGGCGTAGTCGCCGGCGGTGATCTCCGGCAGGTCTGAAACAATCTCCTCTTGCCACGTCTGCGCCTTGCGCTTTTGAATAAATTGTTTCAGCGGCTCCAAGTTGCCGTTGCCCTTGGCTTCGCTGGCTTCCAGGAACTCTTTTACAATAGAGAACCACGGAATCCACCAGACGCCGTAGGCTGGCACTTCAAACGAGCGGTGTCCTCGGACGGGGTTCGGATTGAGTGAGCGAAAGGTTGCGCCGGTCGATAGCCCGCGCCGCACTGCGGCGGTGTCGGCAAATTGCGTTTTGCAATGCTCGCACTCCATGCGCACCGAATCTTGCACGGCGTCCCAAAGCATTTCACCCGCTGCGTTTTTCGGTTGCTCAAACTTGATCGCGTCGAACGTGTACCGCTGCCACGCCTTGCAATGCGGGCACGTCCAGCCCCAGACCTCGCGCGTGCCGCTGTCCCACTCGTGTTCCATTTCGTCCGTGCTGCCGCCGCCCTGCGAGCATAGGAACGTTTTGCGATTCCAGCGGTCGTGATGTCGGGCTTTGAGTTCCTTAATCATGCCGTCTTTCCATCGCCAGACTTCATCGCCGATGCAGTAGCGCATGGATTTTTCCTGAAGGTTCGTCATGTTCGCCCCACCCGCGAAAAGAACCATGTGAGGAAAGAAGATCGTAGTTTTGCGAAGTGCGTGCCGATCCTCTGGGAACAAGGCGCGGACGGGTTCGCATTCTTTGAAAATCGGCAGCAATCGCGATTCCGTCCAGTCCTTCACCATGTCATCAGTCTGCCCGACAAACAACGTCGGACCCGGCTTCTGCGCGACGATGAAGCAGGCAAGAGTTTCCATCATCGTGGTCTTGCCCGCGCCGGTACTCGCGCGGAGAAAGACCTGAGTGGCTTCGTCGTCTGTCACGGCAAGGAGCACATCGTTCATCCACGGCGCGACCGTGCGGTCAAACCGGCTCGCGCGGTCGCTGTTAGGAAAGCGCACGTGCGACTCGGCCCAGTCGAGAATCGTCCCGTCGTAGGCGAGTTTTATGCCCTCGGCTGTGCCTGCGCATTTCGATCCACTCATTTCATGCCGAACATTGATTTCAGCGCCTCGACGTTACCATTTGGTTGATCCCGACGATATAGTCCATCCGACTCCATTTCCCCGTCGAAATAAGCGACGTCCCAAGTCGTCTCAAACATCTTCCGAAGCCCACGCGCGGTCATTGTGACGTTGCCATCGCCGTCGAATGACGGGTTGCGTTTGACATAGATTTTCCAGAGTTGTGAGCGTGTCATGGTTTTTCGAGTTCGTATTTGATTTCGGAGAGGATTTGTTGCGTGCGCTCGTGAAGTTTCTTTCGCAAGGTCACTTCGTCCAGCCCTGCCAGCGCCCCGCTTGCGTCATTGACCAGCGCGGCGAGCTTGGCGGTGAATACGGCTCCGATGCGGATGCCGTCTTCGCGCACTTGCGCCTTCGGTTCGTAGTCGCCCTTCAGAATCGCGAGCTGCATTTCCAGCTTCTCGCATTCGAGTAGCGCCTTCTTTGTCCGCGCTTCGTTGTAGTCTGCCGGTGTGCGCTCTTCCAAAAACTTTTTGCGCCAGGCGGTCGCCGATTCCACGCTGTCCATGGGCATGCCTTGTTTAAGCATCTTGGCAACGTTCTGTTGCGTCATGCCCCATAGCTCAGCGAGTTCAGCCTGCGTAAAAGGTTTCTTTTTTGTGCCTTTTTCAGCCTGTTTTTTACAACTCGGCGTTTTTTGACTATTCATAAGAGACTTCCGAGAGTTTGGTTACC
>Ga0209246_10000372_pt1 | contig 19737 bp, 17 predicted proteins | sample LauGreSpBDMM15SN_2_FD_187560 | JGI IMG/M metagenome (GOLD analysis project Ga0209246, IMG submission 187560) | Freshwater lake microbial communities from Lake Michigan, USA - Sp13.BD.MM15.SN (SPAdes) (version 2) | ecosystem: Environmental > Aquatic > Freshwater > Lake | place: Lake Michigan...
CGTCCTTTGACTTCTTAGTATAATCCATTGTATATCTTGTATTATGGATTTCAATGGGTCAATTTTACTACTCGTCGCATTTTACTTAGATAATAAAACCACATTTGCCACAGTAATCATGAGAGCACCGATAGACGCCATTGCAGATGGCTTATCACCATTGAATAAGAAACCAAAGACATATGCCGCAACAACTCCAAAGAAACTTAATGTACTGAAAACAGCCGTAGAGACAAATGGAATTGCATTCACTCTCAAAGAATATCCTGTAAATCCAACAAATAAATTAAACAAAATCATAGGCATCCAGACCTTCCATGAGAAATCTAACTTGGGTATCTCGAAGCCACCTGGTTTTGTACCCATCTGACCTAAGATCAAGGCAGGCAACATCCACAAGCCAGCGCCACCATAGAGTTCAAAGAGGCCTTTGAAACCACCTTCTTTTTCTTTCATGAGCTTGAAGTAAAAGTAGATGGCCGTCTCAGTTAACGCTGCTAAAAGAGCACACAATGTTCCAACGGGTTTCTCTAAATCTAAGATTGTTCCCTTCTCGGGGTGCGCCACTAGAACCATTCCTATGAGAGCCATCAAGATCCATGGAATGGATCCCATAGGGATCACTTCACCTAGCAAGAACCAGGCCCCAATGATATTCCAGATTGGATAAGTATAGAAGATGGCCATGGCATTTCCAGGAGACAAATCTGAAAATGCCTTGTAACTAACAGCAATATGAGCTAAATTTAGAAGTCCTGCTCCACCCATAGTTTTAAAAGAAATGTCTCCAAATTGCTTTGAATTTCCTGTTATAATCACGGCACTGAAGGCGGCAATTGCGTAGACGAGAAATCGCGAGGCAACCTGTGTCCAAAGATTAGTAGGGACAGACTTGATTAAAATAGGATAGGAGGACATTATGATTTCGCTGCATAGCACGGAGGCTTCAGCGATCATCTACTGCGTCCGGATATTTCAATTACAATATCTCTTAAAAAAAGATGAAATCAATTTGCCTTGCGTGTGTCATTTATACAATGAATGGGAAGGACCCTAAGGAAAATTTATACTTGAATATTTTCTATCAGTGGCTAACCATGGTTATTAAGAATGGGGGTCTTCAATCGGATGATATCTTAAATATTAGTATAGATACCCGCACATTAGAATATTTTAATAATAATTCAACTATTTTGACAAACCTTTTAAAAAAATTAGCATGCCCCTTTGTATTTTATACATTCGATCCTCCGAATACTCCTTTAGAAGGAATGATGCATAAATATGATAATACAGAATATACACAAGATGTTTATATATATTCTGATATAGATGTATTAATAGTAAAACCTTTTTCGCTTCTTACTGAAAAAACAGAAGAAAATACCATGTATTTTGTAAAGGGAGTATCCCTAGATCATCAATTCTATAGTGAAGGATTTCCTCCAGAGTTTATAATAAAGGATCTACCTGGATTTAATGCTTCAATATTTATAATCTCATCAAGCGAATTAAGAGACGCATTTTTTTGTAGAATTAATGAGTTATGTGATTATTCAACACAATACAAATGGGTTGAACAACCTTATTTCAATAGAGCAATTTATGAAATATGCCAGGATAAAGTTTCTGTAAATATTAATTTACTTACAGAATATGTATCATTTAATGGTCGATTGATTACAGATACAACTGTCTTTTTTGATCTAGCTGGAGAAACGTCAAATGGTTTATATCACTTTACAAAAATGTCAGATATGATATGTTTATTTTTAATTGATGAATTATACTAATTTACTTCATCTCAGACTTGCGCTTGGACGCAGCCTTCATGGCGTCGCCGAGCTTGACATTCTTATCCTTCTTCTTCATTTCAGAGTAGATCTTCTTAACGAAGGCAGTCCACTTGGAGATCTTGCGTGTTCCCTTCTTTGAGGATCTCATCTTGCGTGACTTGGCCATCTTATATTTTATACTTAGAATTTATATCAAGCTGGCCAACTAAGTCCAAAGGAATTTGCAAAACAATGCATGGCATACATATCTGAAGCCATTAGAAGAAGCATAAGAAGCAGCATATGTTCGACTTTCTCATCCTTGAACATCCTTAGCCACTCGGGGTGTTTCAAGATTACAATGGTGGGAAGTGAAACAGTTAGACCTAACAAAGCCCATCCCATTCTTGGCTTTGTTAGTCCTAGGAAAAGGCCACCAATGAAGAACTCTCCATGAACTCTACGCACTGAATTCACAACCTCCATCATTGATACATCCATCTTATCAAATACACTCTTGTCATCTGCGCTCATTCGTAGTTTCTATATTGCTTGGATAAATCATCAATTTTTGGCCGAAGCTGTTCAAATGCTTCAAGGCTATTCATTTGTTCTTGTTCTGCATAACCCTGAGGCACGTATCTACTAGAAAACCCTCTAGACAAAATACGCTTAGACTCTTCATCTCCACGAGATGCCTTATTATCCTTTACAGATCCACGCAATTCACGTACCACATTGCGGGGGTCGTACTCAGGTGCATATTGGTCAAAGAAGACGTTGCCGACTAACTTGGGTCCTGCCGGGTCAAAGGATGGCGCAGGCACTGAGGTTGGTGGCTTGTTTCTTGAGGCCAAACCATTTTGGTTATTATAACTTACCTCTAGCTTGGGACCATACGCAGACGTAGATGGCTCAGGCCGGAAGAAAGATTGTTGAATAGGTGCTACAGAACGCTGTAACTCTAAATTTCTAGCGTTAGCAGTATCACGTGTAATCTCTTCACGTCGAGAACGAGGAACAAATTGTGGCAAAGGCACACTTGAAATTAAAACTGTGGGAATGGGAACAGACATCTAAACTCTTATGGATTCTTATATTTAGATGATACTTCTCCCGTATTTTATAGATGCGTCTAATCCCAATTGGTTGAAGCTTAATCTTTTCGTGTCAGATGGAGGAAAGGCTTTTTGGCACACGGATGATACAGATAAGCAGGTAAAGAAGATGCTGAAGGAAAACGGGTTTCCTCTTTTATCATTAAAGGCGGAACAAGGTATTATGTATGCAAACATAGATAGTACCAAGTTGAATATTTCTGATTTTTATAAGTGGTCTGAACTCGAGGATCCCAGTAAGTCAGAAGATGATGTATGGCGCACCTTTATAATACCTATTGCTCTATGGTCATGTCCTATTTTCAAGCAGGAATTCTGGGCATCTAGTGGTCTACCCTCAGTGCTTACGAGTTCTCCGCTGTTTTCTCTGACTACGCCCCTTTCTTCTTGAACCTCCTCTTAAAGCACACAATGTATTTCTCGCCTCTGATAATACCCTAAAGCAATCATCGATATCATGTTTCCCTGGGTCCCCTGCTTCGTCACGGACATCCTCCCAGTCATTCAATATGGCATTGTATTCATTTACTAAAGAGTTAATTTTATTTGTTAATTCTTTAGCATTATTCTTCCAGGCCTCGGGTGTCATAACCATCTATCTAAGGCGTTCATTATAAGTACTCTTAGAATGAGTGAGGAGACCAGAGCTAAGACACAAAGAAAATCGCACTCTAACCTTGATATGAGCAGTGCTCTTGCACTTGGTTTCGCAGAAAAGACCTTTCAAATGTTATCGAATGATGCGGATAACGCCTTAAAGCGACCGTGGCATAAGTTAGAGCGCGGGCTCCGTATCGGAAGACTTCGGGAATACGTGGCCCGTGAAACTGAAAAGTTGAACCTTTGTGATGAGGATGCAGCTGCTCTTTTTAAACTTTTATGTGCAGGCCTTGACCGTAAGATGCTTAGTTCGAAGGCTGCTGTAACATATGATCATGAAAAAGAACAAATTACCGAAGTAAAAGGCCTCGTCTCACATTCTGCTGCTACAGGACGTACTAAGTATCAGCTACTTGAGAAGAAGGCAACAGGTACACAAAAGAAGCGTTCTAGCAAAGAGACCCCGACACCAATTAGTAGCGATGGAGCCCAGTAAGGATACATCGGAGCCTAATGATTTAGTACCAGTAAAAATGAAAATTAATAAATTACCTGAACATGTAATGATTAGTTTGGACCATTTGTCCCAATGCCTTGAAGACTGGTCAGAATGCGTCCCGAAACCCACGCATGTAGATTTATCAAAGCAGTGGAAAGATACTATGCAAGACTATATTGCTTCTATACAAGATAATGAGGATGATGTAGTTAATTCAGTAGCAGCAGGGCTTCTAGAAGCTTATTCTGAATGGGATGATGATGATTTTACTGGATCAGTTGATCATGAGAAAACGTATGCTCTAATGAATAGACCTCAGACTACACAACGTACAGCAGATTGGTATACAGAATTTAAGAGATGTCTAACGGCATCTGAATTATATAAGGTATTTGGTTCACCAAGGGAACGTGGCACTTTAGTTATGCAGAAGGCGGGGAAACTTGAGATGTCTGGGCGTGGTTCAAATGCAGCAGTTATCAGATCTAATATGAACCCTTTTGATTGGGGTATTTGCTTTGAACCTGTAGTAAAGCTTATCTTAGAAGACCACTGGAAGGCTATTCTTCACGATGTAGGTAGATTTGTTCACTTAGTAGATAAGAGATTGGCGGCAAGTCCTGATGGCCTGATTATCAGGTCTCTAGAGAAGCCTGATATGGGTGGCCATCTTTTAGAAATCAAGTGTCCGAAGTCGAGAACTATTGGTTTGAAAGTGCCAATGGAATACTTCTATCAGATGCAACTACAACTAGAAGTAACCGGTGTTAGAGCGTGTGAATATGTTGAAGCTAAGTTCGAGTTTGTTGAAGAAGACTTTGAGAAGCCTGCAACAGGATGGTATGGTCAGATTGCAGTGATCGGTTGTTTCAATGAGAAAGAAAAGGATTGGCTTCCTTGTAAATATCTATATGGCCCAATTGGTAATGATTCTTGGAAACCTGATCTGGGATTGAATGAGCGTATTTTAGAAACAAATACATGGAAGTGTGAAAAAATCCACCATGTGCGTGTTTATAGAGATGAGACGTGGTTTCAATCATTGAAACCTAAGTTAGATGAGTTCTGGCAAGATATAGAAAAGGCTAAGCTAGGTGACTTTATATTACCTGAGAGCTCTCGTAAGAAGAAGGAAGTTGCTTGTATGATTGCTGATGATACGTCTTCAGAAGAAGATACTAATATAATGAACTAGTAGGCCCCTTCCATTTAGGAAGAGTTCCAGTAATTTCTCTTCGTAGAAGACTTTTTAAACTTCTACGATGAAAAAGAAAGCGGCAATACATCTTCATTAGTCTTTGTAGGCCTATAAAATGTCTATTCAAGTTAAAAGATACAGGAACACCTTTCAGTATAATAACTTTTTCAATTGACCAATATGTTACATTTTGTAAATGAATACATTGAGCACTTATACCTTGAGTATAATAAGACAATTGAGGTTTTTCAATAGAAGACCTATTTAGTTTTAACATGTATATAGGGGGCATCTTACTTATAAAATGATAAAGAAAGTTCTCTACGTAGAGTTGAACCATTATCGGGATGCGACTTCTTATAGTTATTTGTAACCTGACCATATGTTCCTAGTTTCTCAATTCTACGTTGACCATCAGCCACATACGCACATTCAGACTTCAAGTTTGCTAGTCTCTCCTCAGCAGGTTCTAAATAATCTCCTAATAAATGGTAAGGCTTTCTAGATTCATCAAGTGTGCTATCAGCCGGACCAGATAGTTGGGGTAGAGGACTTGTTAAAGGCATAGAGCATAGTTGATTAGCAGGATATCCATTGTGTTCAATGAAGTTACTAAATGATTCTTTTGTTAACACTGGATTTATTGCATAGACCGCTGCCATTACGAGGATGCCAATTATAAATAATCCTAAAACATCTGGGCGCATTGCCTTCTAAATTATGGACGTAAAATAGAAATGGGCGATACACATAATTCAGACGAAAGTTCTGTTATAATACGACAAGACTGGAACCCTGGTGTTGAACGTATGCTTGCATCCTGGTGTGATGAGGCGAAATGTTTTGAATGGATGCATACAGAAGCTTATTCTTTCTTTGATAAACGGGCTAGAGCCTTAACGATTGCGTCTAATATTTTAACTGCGGTAAGTGGTATCTCAAATATAATGGCAGGTGGAACTACCATTGACGGATTTCAATTGTCTTGGGTTTTTGGAACTCTCAGTATAGTCATAAGTATTACAAATATGCTACAAGAGAAACTGGGATATCTTACAAAATCAGTAGAACATAATAATTATGCAACGCAATGGGGTTCTATAAGAAGAAAAATAGAAGAGCAACTATCTATTCCTCCTGAATCGAGGAAGGATTGTGCCACTTTCTTGAAGTATTTGAGAGCAGATATTAACCAGGTTTCAGTTAATGGGAATTCTATGATACCTGAACGTATACGTGATGAATGTAATGAAAAATTTGGAAAAATTCAGGATTTTGATTTACCAGATATTTGTGGAAAAGTTGCACATACTCATATTTACGTAAAACCTAATCTGTGACTCCTTGGGCATAGAGCTGTGTCCATTGCCGCGCAGTCTCTTCGTATAAAGCCCGATCTCTCACATACTGGTTCGCAATATCAGGCATTAGAGGGTCGTTCGGATTTGGGTCAGTAAGCATTGACAGAATTGAGAGAAGAACCTTCGAAATAGTCAGAGCCGGAGACCAGTTTTGCTTCAGAATATCAAGACAGATAAAACCTTGTGTGTTGATATTCGGATGATAGATCTTTGTTGTGAACATGATGCGAGGGGGCTTGAACGGATAGTCTACAGGGAACTGGATTGAGACATTGAAGATACCTCCGGTATATGGTGAATCAGCAGGGCCAAACATAACACCGTCCCATGTAAACATGTCTTCTCCAACTGGCCCTGCGCTGCAGTTCAGAGGAGGATCCTTTCTTAGGTCGGCAAGTTCACGAGAAATACGTTTCGCTGACATCTCTTATTTGTATACTGCCATATGGCAGTCAAGCCCGTCAATTTTTTCACGGCAACCTGATAAAATTGACCTAGTTGCGGCACAATCGTTTGATACATAATAACAATGCAGCGTAGTATGCGTATCGTAAAGCGTGATGGTACTCAGGAGCCCGTATCTTTCGACAAGGTGTTGAAGCGTATTCAAAAGGCTGGAAAGGATCTGAATGTTCAGGTTGACACTCTGGCTCAAAACATCATTTCCCAGATTTGTGATGGCATCTCTAGCTCTAAGCTCGACGAGCTAGCTGCTCAGCTTGCAGCTAGTCTTTCAACACTTCATCCTGATTATGCAACTCTTGCGTCTCGTCTGACAATCAGTAATCATCACAAGAATACTCCTCTTACATTTGCGCAGGTTGTTCATTCTCTAAGAAACCAGGTGTCAGCACACACTGGGAAGCCAGTCTACTATGTTTCAGAGGAGCTTGATATTGTCGCACAGAAGTTTAATGAGCTCATTGAGGCAGAGATCCAATATGACCGCGACTATGACTTTGACTATTTCGGCTTCAAGACACTTGAGAAGTCTTATCTCTTGAAGGACACCAAGGGTCGTATTCTTGAGAGACCCCAGCATATGTGGATGCGCGTAGCACTGGGTATCTGGACAACAGGTTCAAACACCACAGATGAACAGCTCAAGCAGGCTTTTGAGACTTACAACCTGATGTCTCAGAAGATCTATACCCATGCAACCCCTACTCTCTTTAATGCAGGCACACCTAGACCACAGCTATCCTCATGTTTCCTTCTGGCCATGAAGGATGACAGTATCGATGGCATCTATGAGACCCTGAAGGACTGCGCATCAATCTCAAAGTTTGCTGGTGGTATTGGCCTCCATATTCACAATGTGCGTGCATCGGGTTCTCTCATTGGTGGCACGAATGGCACTAGCAATGGGATTGTGCCGATGCTCCGCAATTTCAATGCGACGGCTCGCTACGTTGACCAGTGCTTTACCCCTGATACTCTTATCTACACTTTGAATGGCCCCAAGGCTATCGAGGACGTCAGTGTCACGGATAAGGTTCTTACCAGTAATGGTAAGTATGAGAATGTGATTCTTCCTGTGCGCCATGAGTATAATGGGCCTATGCTAAGCATTCAGGTAAAGAATGCAGTATATCCGGTTCGCGTAACACCTGAGCACCAGGTGTTTGCTCTTAAGGGACAGACAAAGGGTCTCAACTTTGATGTCATTCGCAATCGCCTTAATAAGAGTATCGCAAAGCCCGAATTTAGCGATGCAAAGGACCTGGTGAATGGAGACTTCCTCGTATTTCCTATCCCTCAATACGAGGCCGATATCGTAAGCATGACTGAGGAGGACTGTCGGTTTTACGGAATTCTTCTTGGCGATGGTCATATTTCGTCATCTGCTTCAGGTGTCTGCCTAAATTCTACCACGAAGAAAGATACATGTGAGTTTGTCACCCAGTATCTGGAGAAGAGAGGTATTCACCCTAACGTCTATGAGGAGGGTGTAACTGTTCGTATCAAGTGGTCCTCTGCCTCTCCTGCATTCAAGTTCACAAAGTCCCAGCTATACGATGCTAATCATCAGAAGAAGGTCGATACCCCCCTTCTTCACTTACCTCTCAATAAGGTCAAGCAGATTATTCGTGGTATCATCGAGACAGACGGATGTGTTGGAACCAAGGAAATTGCAGTCGAGCTGTCATCTTATCCTCTTATTGAGGACCTGAGATACATGCTTCTACGTCTTGGTGCCCTTTCATCTGGATACGAGAGAGACCGTGTTGGAGAGGTTTCGCCAAAGGGTATCGTGACAAATCTCCCTACAGCCGTTCTGCGTGTCCCTAGAATTCCAGAGGTCCTTGAGATGTTCCCCAATGCACCCATTGGTGAATTCTATACATATCTGAAGCATGGGACCAATCTCTACTCGCGCATCGAGACAATCACTGAGGCTGAATACAGTGGCATTGTTCACGATTTTGAGATTGATGGCCCTCATGATTACACGGTCGCTCATCTTGGTCTTGCGCACAATGGAGGTGGCAAGCGCAATGGATCCTTCGCTATTTATTTGGAGCCCTGGCATGCTGACATTGAGGACTTCCTCAAGCTCAAGCTGAACACTGGTGAGACGGAGGAGCGTGCGCGTGATCTCTTCTATGCTCTCTGGATTTCAGATCTCTTTATGCAGCGTGTAGAGGATGATGCGCAGTGGAGCCTCTTCTGTCCTCATGAGGCCCCTGGTCTAGCGGATGTTTACGGTGATGAGTTTGATGCGCTCTACACCAGGTATGAGAAGGAGGGTCGTGCTCGTAAGTCTGTATCTGCTCAGAAGCTCTGGTTCAAGATCCTAGATTCCCAGATGGAGACTGGCACACCCTATCTCCTTTACAAGGACCCTGCGAACAAGAAGAGTAATCAGAAGAACCTTGGCACAATCAAGTCTTCCAACCTTTGCACGGAGATTATTGAGTTCTCTAGCCCTGAGGAGACAGCTGTCTGCAACCTAGCATCTCTTGCTCTACCTGCTTTCGTTTCAGCTGATAACAAGAGCTTTGACTTTGACAAGCTTCGAAAGGTAACGGCGTCAATCGTAAAGGCGCTGAATAAGGTAATCGACATCAACTTCTATCCTATTCCTGAGGCTAAGCGTTCTAATTTCAGACATCGCCCCATTGGCCTTGGCGTTCAGGGTCTAGCAGATGTCTTTGCTAAACTCAGAGTTCCTTGGGAGTCACCTGAGGCAACCAGGCTCAATCAGCTCATCTTCGAGCACATTTACTATGCAGCTGTTGAGGCCAGCTCAGCTCTTGCTATGACAGAGGGTTCCTACGAGACCTTTGATGGTTGCCCAGCGTCAAAGGGTATCCTACAGCCTGACCTATGGTCAGTAGTGCCAATCACTGAGGCAGAGAAGACACTTGATTGGACTTCTCTCAGAATTAACGCTTCTCAAGGCCTTCGTAATTCACTTCTTGTTGCGCCGATGCCCACGGCTTCCACTAGCCAGATCCTTGGCTACACGGAGTGCTTTGAGCCTATGACGTCCAATATCTATGCCAGACGTGTTCTAGCTGGCGAGTACGTAGTTGTAAACAAGTATCTAGTGTCAAACTTGATGGAGCTTGGACTTTGGTCAGAGGTCCTCAAGCAGCAGATAATTGCACAGAATGGTAGTGTTCAGGGTATCAAGGAGGTCCCTGACTGGGTTCAGGCACTCTATAAGACTTCCTGGGAAATCAAGCAGCGTACTCTCATTGATATGGCAGCTCAGCGTGGAGCGTTCATTTGTCAGAGCCAGAGCCTAAACTTGTCAATGGAGAACCCCACATATGCGAAGCTAACGAGTATGCACTTCTACGCATGGAAGCAGGGTCTTAAGACGGGTTGTTATTACTTGCGCACGAAGGCCCCGGTAATGGCGCAGAAGTTTACAGTCGATCCTCGTCTAGTTCAAGGGTCTGTTGCACAGGTTGCAGATGATGAGCCATCTGATTCGGAGTCCGATGAGGAGCTAACGCCGGCAGAGAAGAAAGCACGAGACCGTGCTGCTCTAGTTGAGAGGCTATCAAAAGAATACGAACAGTCAGTAAAGGAGGCAAAGGAGGCTGCTGCGAATGGTGAGGGATGTACAATGTGTTCATCCTAATTAGATGGACTATAGCAGTCAAAGACAATTAGAAGCAACCTTAGATACTTTAGAAAGACTTGCAAATGAAGATGATGAAACACTAAATAAAAAAGTATATGAAACATTTTCTGGTATAAGTTTTTTAATGATCGAGGCTAAAAAGGCGCAATTTAAGAAAGGGTGGGCTTCTGAGATTTTAGATAGACATGATGAGCCAATATTTGAAAAGGGAGAAGCTAGAATTTTAGAAGAAGCTACTCAGAAATTTATAAAACCTATGTTTTCTAACAATTCACAAAATAAAAAAGGCGGTGCTGGACCTAATCTAAAAGCATCAGCATCTGGAGTATTAATGAAACCTAGTATTAACCCTGAAGATTTAAGTTTAGATAGAACATTCTGGAAGGTTCGTGATCTTATCAAGTCAATAGATGACCAGGTTAAAAATTTTTCAAGAGAACTTGGACCCTTTCGTTTCTTTTATGATAAAGATACAGCTGATTTTAAATTCCCCATACCAGTTCCTCTTCCAGCTCCTCCATTTGTTGAAATTATAAAAGTTCCTGTAAATCCACGTGCTGTGCCCATTATAATTGGCCTCATAATTGAGACTATTCGTATGATTTTTAGTGTTGGACCTTTATCAAATGATATAGCAAGAAAAATTCTTTCCTTAGTTCTAGGCCTCATAGATTTCTTGAAGGGTGATTGGAAACAGGGTATCTTGAGTATGATTGGATTCTTTGGAGAATCCCCCTTATTAGCTGGGCTAGTTGGCAAAGTCTTTCTGAATTTACTTGATTTGATAGCACCTGATATTCAAGAACGGATTACAATGGATATATATCAATCAGGAAAATCTATGTGTGTTGGATTTATGTTATGGGGTTTTGCTAATTTTGCGCCAAAATTTGTAAGGGATATTGCTAGAAAACAATTTGATGCATTAAAGAAAATAGTTGCTGATTCGAATGGTAAGATAGAAGATATAGAATCTTCTATGCAGAAGTCCTTGGAACCCGCTGGCCTCCAGCTAAAACTTAAAGAAATCCCAGAGGATTTCGTTCCCACATTTGATGACATGCAGAATTTACAGGCAATTGTCAGACAACCTGCAATTTACTGCTCAAAAGAATTCCAGGAAGCCATTGAACCCTTACGTAAGATACCCCCAATGAGGCTTGTTTTAGAGCTAATGAATATTCCGACTGATCCTCAAACATTGGCGTTCGAATGTAAGGATCATGCGGGTGAAAGTTTAGAGGATACAATGGGGACTTCATTAGAGCCTGAAATAACTCCTAAACCAGGGTCTCCTATTGCGATGGCTTTAGAAGGCCCTAAGATGCCACAGGGGCCTCAGATGCCACAGGGCCCTAAGATGCCACAGCCCCCACAATTACCCAAGGGCCCTATAATTCCTAAACTAGGCACTAAGGTTCCAAAATTAGGCGGAACAAGACATCGTAAAATTAAGAAAAGAAATACTCGCAGGAAACATTAAATCTCTTCTAGCCACTTCGCAGCAACATCATTCCATCTAATCAAGTTCTTTGATTCTTTCAGTTTATCTCTAAAAGTATCAAGGTTCTTATCTTTCATTAACTTAATAAGTTCGATAGCAATCATTGCGTAAGACATAGGGTTTCCTTCTTTTAGTTCAAAATGAATTCCATCTCTCTCATTAAATATACCATGCTTAGATAAAATAGGAATTGCACCAGTTATACAGCTTTCTCTTACTGTAATACAATCAATCTCTGAGTCTGAATTTGTCAAGTATAAATGGAAATTTGACATATATTTCTCTCTGGCTATAATTTCTAGAGGCTGTCTTCCATGATCCATTACACCAGGTCTTGCAATTAATTCAGTCATTGCTCTCTTAAAATCTGGATCTGTAATTGACCCCATTCCATAATATAAGTGTAGCTCAGCTCTTGGTTCTGCATTCATGATTATGGGCCAGAGATATTGTAAGACGGGCATAAGGCCTCTTGTATAACACGAAGAATAACAGAAACGATAGGGATTTCTTGTAACGTTTTCAGTATTTTCAGAAAACTCATCTACTCGCACTCCATTAGGAATAATAGTATAACGTTCCTTTGGTAGTATAGTATTTAGAGGCTTATCAAATAATTCCTTATGATATTTACTCTTAAAAAATACCTTAGTCACCTTTGAACCATATCTATACCAATTCTCTAGGAATTCTTTAATTACAATACCATCGTGTAAATCTAGCCAGATACGATTGGCCTTCATTGGAAAAGGCCCGCCACATAGAAGTCCATAGACACGCCACAAAATTAATGTATCAAATGTCTCGTTAAACGGAAATTTCTTCCAATCAAAGAAATCAACCCCTTCGTAATGACATTCTTTCATCATTCCATATACTGCAACCTTTTTTCCTAGCTTTACCCAATTTATTGATAAATTAAGAATTGCCTGCTCAGAACCAGTTAACGACTTTGATGTAGGATCCCATACAATTGAATAACCGCCTGCGAAATAAACAATATCATACATACTTGTTTTCTCCTTATAAAAAATCGACTTTAATCTAGAAAAGAAGGGTTCCTTAATTAAATCAGTAACAGCTTCATTCACCTCTTTTGCAGTATCTATTATCTTTGCCATAGCCCCCGTTAATATTTCTCTCTTGCTATAGGTATTAGTTAAATGACTTGATTGAACAATTGTTTTAGCTGCATCTAATTGTATTAAGGGTTCCTTGAATTCATTAGTGAAACTTGGCTCTTCTCCTGTCTCCTTAGTTTCATCATGAGAATGGTTTTCTAGATATTTCTTCTTCCACGCAAAGCAGCTATTTACAGAATGTTTATCACCAAACTTCTGAAACTTGAAGAGTTTCTCTAGAGTATAATCATAAATATACATATCTGAACACCCTGCAATTAAGAGAGGTGATGCTACAAGTTTTTCAACTGCATGTTCAACACGCTCCGCAGGATAAAAATCATCATCATCCATTACAACTGCTATCTCCCCTGAACATGCCTTGTTACCCTTATTTCTTAGAGCACCTAGTTTCTCACCTGACTTCTTCTCTAGGTAAACAATAGCTACCTTGAATTCAGGGTCATCTTTCAGCTTCTGGATATTTGAAGAATTCTCATCGCACTCAAGCTCATTTGGCGAACCCTCGACAATTACCCATTCAATAATATTCTGATATGTCTGAGCCTTGATCATATCTTTCAAAACTTCCATGCATGGAAAACGTTTCAATTGTGTAATTGTCACGATTGAAACGGTTGGATTTTTGTTTACCTTCTGTTTATCCTTCTTAGCCATTATACTTAATAAAATTCAAGAGGAGTTTAGACCGTTACACAGCTTCCCAAAGGGTTTGGCTGTTATACAGCTTCCCAAAGGGTTAGCGGTTAAATCGCTTCCCAAAGGGTTTGGCTGTTATACAGCCTCAACTTGCACTCCCACTAATCCGTGGACCCACGTAATAAACTGCTTATCCCATCCCCAGAAACATCCTGTCTGAGCACGACCTGCAATTACACGACTACTGGTATTCTTACCATGGTTCAGAGCAACTAGAACTTGCTGAGGAGGGATTTCCATAAATCGCTCATCCTGAGGAACAAAGGCCTCTCCTTCTGACTGCTGTTGGTCAGGGAATGGGTGCTCCAAAGCATATGATTTCCAGAAGCAAAAGGAAGCTTCGCTTACACGCTCACATTGTTTTAAAGCCCACGGTGGCGTGTTAACGGCGCTAATTCCTTGCTGTAAATCATACATAGCAATCATTGTGCATCCTGCGACCTTTACCTCAGGATATGCCATGAGCCATGAAACTCTTCTACGAAAGGATGACTCAGGATATACGTCGTCATCATCCATGTTTACACAGATGTCGTATTTAGCAGCTTGAACTGCCTTATTACGCTTGTAGCCAATAGAACGCTTCTTAGTCATGGGAACATATGTAATCTCAATACCTGGCTGCCGCTCCTCAAACTTCTTGATTTTGTCTGAAGAACTTAACAAGGGGTCATCACTATCTTCTACGACGACCCATTGTATTTTATCCTTAGGATAATCTGATACTAACAAATTCAAGAAAGCAAGATCAATGAAATTACGTCTGTTATATGTAAGAGTTAAAACAGAAATATTGGGACAATCAGATTGTGATGTAACAGGAGGCATCCGAGGCTGGGCTTTAGCCATCTTCAGACAATCTGTAATACGCTGCGTCAGACAAACCTTAAACTCATTCCATCTAGCCTCGGCTTGTTCAACTTGTAGTTGACCACTAGGAATTGTCTGTAGAGCATTCTTGATATTTTCCGTCGTTACGCGAGAAAAATCTGCAATAAAACCAACATGGTTTTTATCTGATTTTTCACACGGTGTCTGGATAAACCCAGCGTATTCCTTCTCTCCATAATATTCCTGATAAACTGGTAATGTATTTAAAATCATCGCTGCGGATCTAGCCTCCGCCTGCGCAGCTGTGAATCCATAACCCTCGGCGGCGCTAATACATACATGGGTCGCCGCCCCTTGATTGAGTTCCTCCAACTCTTCTGTCTTCAAGAACCCTCTCTTTATTTGAACAGATGGAGGGAATGCACCAGGTAAGTCTCCCTCTTCGAGCGTGGTCGTCACAGTTAAAGGGAAATCTTGAGGCCAGAGGGGCAATAAGGCTCGAGCAGCAATGTGTTTGTTCTGTGATGCACCTAGAACCCACAAGGCTTGTCTTAAGCCAAGAGCATCGTTCTTAATTGGTTTAAGAGGTCCCCGCACAGCCCATGGCATATGAAGCGCCTTCTTGCCAAAATCATTGAGGCGCTCACGCTCTTTTACCCAAACTTGGTTAAAACGGTCTGCAAGTGGAAGCCAATTGGGTGAGCACCACTCTGGATTAGGAACCCAAATCTGAGTAGGAGCCCATGCAAACCATACCGGATGAGGAACCTCTAAGTGTATTACAATATCTGCAGGTGAAGGTGGTTGAAGGGGATCTAATTTAACGACTTGGTATTCAGTTGGAAGTGATAGAAGAACCGCCTCGATATTTGCAGCATCTTGACTTAGACCAAAGGTATTCGATTGATTCCAGAGTAAAATAATTCGTGGCATCTAAGAATATTATCTTTCTATAGTTTAGATGGTCTTTAGAAAGGCAATAATACAAGTATATTCAGGAAAGGAACCCTTTGGTTTTGATGATTTTGTCAGAGGAACTCTTAGATTATTTAATTATGCGATTGATCATGATATTGATGTAAAGATAAATATTGCTGGTTCTGAATTTGAACAGTATATGATTGTAAAAAATTATACATATGACATGCAGCGCATGATACCAAAAATATATTACATGGATGTAGATCAGGAAACATTAAGAATTGATTTAGATGCTTTTTTAAAGACATCTGATCCAATATTTGTTGTCACATCAAATGTGTGGTTAGATCGTAATGATATATATAACTTATCATATGTTGGGTTTGATAAAATTGTGCGTTATAAAGAGACCCTATATGCAGCGGCAGAGGAAAAGGTAAGAGCAAATCTTTTATATAGACCTCAATCTGATAATTTACTTTATGGGTATAGTATTATATATGTTAATAGATCTGAACTCAAATACTTAGTAACTACAAGACAATTAGCATGTCTAGCAAATCAAATTCGCCAAAGTATGGATATGAATAAAGATATGATGGTTTTTTCGAATAGTATTCAATTTAGACTTATGTTATCTGAATATATCGAGATGAATTCTGGAGCCGTTCAAAAGATAGATGACTCTGATATTAATATTAATCCATATGATAGCACACCGCAAATTGATGACTTGATTATTGATTTTATTATATTATTAAAGGCTAAAAAAATATATAGATTTTCGGGTTCAGTAATGGAAACAGGGCATAATATAAGATTTACTGAATCATATGCATTACAGCAACAGGGTCTTAAGACAAGGCCACTTACAAATGTCTATGAAGATGCCTTTAATATTAATAATATTATAGGTAATCTTGAATTGACATTAATTCCATTATATTATCAAACCTATACATTAGTAAACAAGGATTCATCTGGTAATAATCTATTAAATACACCATCTGGTGTAGCAGTTGATACTTCAGGTAATATATATTTCTCAGATACACTGAATCATTGTATTCGTAGAATAGATAGTTCTGGAAACTTATCACTTTATGCTGGCACTGGAATTGCAGGATATAAGAATGGTGGGCCTACTATAGCCCAATTTAATAGACCAACTGCTGTCGCAATAGATTTATCTGGAAATCTCTATGTTGCTGATACATTAAACAATGCCATTCGTATAGTTGAAAGAAATATTATACATGACACTAGTGGAAATCTAGTAGGAATACAAGGGATTGTTGGAACATTAGTTGGAAATGGTTACGCAAGTGAAGACCCTACAGTAACTATGGGTGTAGGTACAGGTGTCTTCTTAAAGAGGCCTCAGGGTGTTGCTGTTGATTCCAGTGGGTGTGTTTATATATCTGATACAGGTCATCATAGAATATGTAAAGTTATTGCAGGTGGTGGTTTAGTAACTCTTGCTGGCGGTGCTTCTCTAGATGGAGCACTTATATATAGATTTGGATTTGTAAATGGAATTGGGCCAGAGGCGTCTTTTAACGGGCCAACAGGTCTTTGTGTAGATTTGAAGGGTAATGTCTTTGTTGCTGATACTCAGAATTCAGTTATTCGTAGAATTACACCCAGTGGAAAAGTTTCTACAGTTGCTGGAAATGGTCAGCCATTTTATAAGGAAGGTAAAAGAGAACAGGCTGGATTTAATTATCCAACAGGTATATCTGTAGACTTGAATAATATCTTGTATGTATGTGATTCGGGAAATAATTCAATCCGTCGTATAACTAATGAGGGAAATGTTATACCAGTTGTTGGATCTCCTGTCCAGAAACCTGGAGCAATTGATGGATATGGTGCAATTGATCTAAATAGATCAGTTGTCGCTTTTTCAAATAGAGCAACCTTCAATGGACCTGCAGCTATATGTGTAGATAAGAATAGGAATTTATATGTTGCTGACACTCTTAATAATAGAATAAGAAAGATTATCCCGACATTTTCTACGCCTACTAATATTAAACCAATTGCGATGCAAGCTCTCAGAATATCACATGCTCCAGGTGTAGCATATACACTTGGACCTACATTATCAGCACCACCTCCTCCTCCAAATACTGTTATATATGGACATCAATGGGGAAGAAGATAATATTATCTATAACTAAGAAGCCAATGGCTACCGAAATAAGAAATTTAGGATATATTGCATGGAAAAATAATTTATCTTGGATAGAAAAACAGAAGGGTCATAAATGGGATTTATTGTTAGAAAGGGAAAATAACAGATTTAATCAAGCTTTAGAAGGACTTACAATTCCTAAATTCAAGAAGCCATCTGAAGACGGAACTAAATTAAAATCGTGGACAATTACGTCTGAACCATTCAGCCCTGAGCAAACTTGGTCAAGGGGTACATTCAAGTGCAAGTGCTGGGACTTTGACTTTTCTGAAGATTTGTGTGTTGCAGCTATACAGGATCCTAAGGGGTTTGAGAGATTTACTATAGAAATATATAAAATTGTTAATAAAAAGGTAACTCATCTGAAGACAATTTCAGACGCCGGCCCCACTGTTGCAATCTTAGATGGAACTATTTGGTTTCTAGGATCAGACGCTGACCTCAGATATAATTCAGTGAAATCTTGGTCACCGTCTTCAGATATTATAACACATTATACAACAAAAGACTTGAAAGAAAATCTAGAACTCAAGCGAGGTGAAGATGGTTCTATTTATATAGTAAGGACAAATTTTTCAGAAACTAAATTCTGTCTAATACCATCTTTTAATAGATGGTCAGATGAACCCCACTTGCAGAGTTGTATAGTCTCAGATAGCTTAAGATTGCCTGGTCTTAGCGATAAAGAAATAATTGAAGCACTTTCATTTAAGGCAGGGTGGATTATCACGAGGTCGAGAGGTATTAGAACCCTATGGAGAATGAATGATTTAAAAGCAGTTACCCGTATTTGGGGAGATATATCTTATGATGTAAGAAATCCTTTTACTCTTAATATATCTGATATACGTTATACGAGTTATGATATACAATTACCCAAGTGGACACTAAATAATCCTAAACCACACAAGTACCCTTGTTCTTATCATGAAGACCCTTTACCTGCCTTTGTAGTCCACCCCGAAGACTTTGAGAAAGCAAAGGGTCTTTTAATAACTGCTTACGGTGCCTATGGAACTCCAACTCATGTTGGATCCTTGATATCAAGGTGGAAACCTTTACTCGATAAAGGATGGATTGTTTGTTCAGTCATGGTTCCTGGAAGTGGAGATCATGATTTAAAATGGGTAAGAGCAGGTCAAAGATTAAATCGTATAAATTCAATTAATGCCTTTAAGGAATCTATAGAAGCTCTAAAGGAAGAATATGGTTTTGCTGCGCAAAGGGTTGCTCTATATGGAAGGTCAGCAGGCGGCCTCTTAGTATCAAGTGTTTGTATAAAGAACCCTGGCTTAGTGGGTGCTTTGTATCTAGAATCGCCTTATGTAGATCTTCTTAGAACTATAACAAATCCTTCATTGCCATTGACTACCTTGGAAACCGAAGAATTTGGATCTATCGAATCGTCAACAAATGTAATTGCAACAGCGTCCTGGAGCCCAATGGAACATATTCCGGTTGGAGGTATTCCTGATCTTTTTGTTGTGGCTAGAACGGATACTGCAGATTTAGAGGTACTGCCTTATGAGGTCTTAAAATTTATTAAGAGGGTTCGTTCTAACAAAGAAACTAAAGAAAAGCTAGTTTTTGTTCATAAAGAAAGAGGTCATTTTACAACTTCCTGGGAAACAAGGGCTCAAGATATTGCGCTGCTAGACAATTGGTTAGAACAATCTCCGGGTCGACGTTTCAGTAAAAAATCCGCAGTGCGTACAAAAAATCACACACCTAAGTATAACAACATGGCCATGTCTCGTCGCAACCGCAACCGTGCTACTCGCAAGAACCGCGCC
>Ga0209246_10000384_pt1 | contig 19045 bp, 24 predicted proteins | sample LauGreSpBDMM15SN_2_FD_187560 | JGI IMG/M metagenome (GOLD analysis project Ga0209246, IMG submission 187560) | Freshwater lake microbial communities from Lake Michigan, USA - Sp13.BD.MM15.SN (SPAdes) (version 2) | ecosystem: Environmental > Aquatic > Freshwater > Lake | place: Lake Michigan...
GCCCTATCCAGCACCTTAGCTATTTCAGCGTTGGTGTGAGCTTGGATAATACTCATAACAACATTAGTACAATTCTCCGTGTAGTCGGCTGGTGCGAGCTTATGCACTTGTTTGAACTCTGTAAGCACCTGCTCTCGTAGCCCCTGTTCATTCGTAGGGTTCATACTATTTCACCTCCCCGGTTTCAGCACCTCTTAGCTCATTCATTCGCTCGCCATAGTAGACCATACCGGGGTATGTCAGATGTGGTCGTGTTCTTCTAATTTCGTCTATTCTCGCTTCATTGAGCTTGCGGGTGTGCCAGTCAGCGATGAGTAGCACGTCTGAATAGCGTGGGTCGCCGTCTTCCACGCCTATCAACTTGAACAGCTCATTTTGGGTAGCTAGTTGCGCCATGTCATCTTCGTCAACAAACAGCGCGTCGGCTATGTCTTCATTACTCATACTATTTCACCTCCTTTAGTTTTGCTCGCTCGGCTTGGATAGCGTCCAGCGGCACAACGTCCCCACATATGACATCGTCTTCTGCTTTGTCATACTCGGCGTAAACGGCTGTACTTTCTAGTCTATCCAGTACCTTAGCTATTTTAGCATTGGTGTGGGCGGTTAGCTCTTGTTGGATTGTAGGTAGTATCGTATCAACAACTAATCTAGCGGTTATAGCCTCACAGGGGGTGCTTTTGTGTAACACGCCAACACGTATTAGAAGCTTATCTCGTAGCTCTGTGTCCATTTAGTCAGTCTCCTTTAGCTTGTTAGCGGGCGTAATAACGACTACCGAATCGGTGGCCATAACGTCATATTTAACACCTTTTTTCAGACTGAATCTAGCCATAGCTTCCTCAGTCTGCTTATTGTGCCAGTCGAGGGCTTCGTCAGTTAGCTCATCAAGGCGTTTAATAGTTTCGCACTCGTAATATATGTCTGTGCAGATTTGAATTAAGTCTCGTGGCTCTTGTGGTTTGTCTGTCATAGCTCTGCCTCCAGTTTATTTAATTCAACACGCTGTTCGAACCTCAGGCCGTCTCGGACTAGTTGATTGTGTTCTACTAGGTCAGGGGCTGGGTTGCCTGGTTGATAGTCATTCTCACCCACCACTCGCTCCCTTACCTCTGCTAGTAGCTTTAGCTTTTCGGTGCGGATTAAGGACTCTATGCTCTGCCTTAACTCTAGCCATTCTTCGTAGTCAACCCACGTTCTATCAGAGCCAGAACGCTCACGAGAAGTTTTAAATCCAATACCAATATCAGCTCCACTGCTGCTAATTCGTAAATCAAATAGCTTTTCTATTCTTTCGTATAGCTCATCTTCACTAGCTTGATTGGTGTCTGCACTACTCATCTGATTGCTCCTTTGGCGTTACATCTATTACATCTACTCCCATAGCCTCAAACATGTCGCCTAGTGGGTCAGCTATTTTATCCCTTGCACACGTTATGCAATTACCGTCACCGTCCCAATCAACAAGGTTGTGACCGCAGTTATGTTCTTTAGTTTCATTACTCATTAGATAGCTCCTTAGTTTGACTGTCTATTCGTGAAGCCATTTCTTCTACTGCTATGTCAATTAGATATGATAGGTCTGTTGCACTCAGCTTTTTCAGGTCTACAGAATACCCTTTTCCTTTGTGATATGCCCACTCTATTTTGCTCATACTATCTCCTTTAGCTTCATTACTTGTAGTGTCAGTCTGTTGGGTAGTAGGTTCAGTCTTCATCACGTTGGTAATCTTTCATTACGTTTGCAAAGTCTTCAACAACCTTTAGACGACGCTCATATTCTCTAATCAGCTTGTCTTTAGCGTTTATCATAACCCATAGTACGTCAGGATTATCTTGGCGTTTCTCTACTTGTTCGTCAGTCTGGTTCTTTGAGGTGGTCATAACTGCTCCTTTGCTTCTTGCATAGCTTTTTTCATTGGAGCATCTATGTCGTAGTGACCAATCTTTTCAAGTTTATTATCAGACTTGTCAAATAGGCTATTGTGCAACTTACCGTTACATAAGCCTTGTGTTTTGTAATATGTGCTAGTAGTAAATCGCCCAGTTTTTCGTGTCGTAGTCCCCATAATTATATGAAGATTATTTGCATCAACACCGTAGCCATTCAGGACAATATCGCCACGTCGAAGTTCTTTGCTCATTTCTGTAACCTCTCCTCTGCTCGTAGACGAGCTTCTATACCGTCTTTAATTGCTCTAGCCTTTTCATACCCGACTTCGTTTATGAGTGCTTGGAACATGTCCTCATAGTTGCGGTCTTGACCTTTTCTCAGTTCATTGAGGGCGGTGATAGCTTCTTGCATTGAGCCTGTGATGAAGTTGCGTACAGCCCACTTCTGCTCGTCTGTGCGACCTTGTGAAGCCCATTTAGTTTCAGCTTCGTTTATTAAGCTCTCTACTGTCTTAGGTGTGTTATTCATCACAATTAGCTCCGTTACAGTTAGCGGTCATAGGTGAAGCGCCACAGATAGGACAGGTGTTTTCTTCAATTTTGACTGCTTCTGCGATGAGTTCATCGACTTCTGTTTGCGTGTATAGTCTGCCGTCGTATTTCATAACCCTAGCTCCTGTCGCATTTGCTTATATTTCGCATAACCCTTGCTGGCTTTCTCGCGGTTATCTGCGAGAAAGTGTTGCATTTGACCGGAAGCTAGTTGCCCCCAGTTGCGCTTCGGCATGAAGTCGTTTTCGTCATTGCGTACCCCTGTTATGGCGTTCGCTTTGATGTATTCACCATTGATAGTAAGATACTGAGCGCCGTTCTTTAGTGCGTCAATCGCTGCGCCAGCTTGCTCCTTTGTAACCTCGATAGGCTCTTGATTGATGATGCAAATTTTCATAGGTCTACTCCTTTACCTGCTTTAGATTTAAGATCGGTATCCATCCATCCGTTCAACTCTGTCCACTTCTTCTCAAGTGTGTTGAAGCTAAAGACTTTTGGTCGGTAGTCTTTGGTCTGGTAATACACCGCACCTTGTATTGCTCGCAAGACGGATTCTATACCGTTCTGCTTGATTAGCTTTTTAATGGTTCTACTGTTAGATTTCTCGGCTCGCATTTGTTTGCCGGTAAGCTCGTTCCACAAGTTAAATGCTTCTAAAACGTCTTTGTCGTGTATAGATACTTTAGTATCTATTACTTCTTTTTCTCTTTCTCTTTCTTGTTTAGTGTTGACGGTGCGCTGACGAACTGTTGATGAACTGTTGCTGTCCTGTTGATACTTCCACCAATTACAGATTGAAATACATGTTGACGAGTTGTTGCTGTCTTGTTGTATCATTGTTGACGCTTCCAAGCGTTTTAAGGCACTATAAAGCGTATTAGGGTTCATATTACAGGTTGAAGCAAGCTTGAACCTGCCTGTCCTATATGTACCGTTGTTACGATCTACACGCGTCAATAGCTTACAAAAGACCACGTAACAAGTGTTGTCGTTTGCCAATAGCTCATTGTCGTCAATAGCTCGATAAAGCTTGACGTAGCCTTTTTCCATTTATTTACCCTCGCTTAGATTTTGGTATTGACAAGGTTTTTTCGTTATAAGGATTCCGAGAATCAAACAAAAAACCCTCTATCCCAGCTTCGTGTGGGTTAAGGGCTTACTGTATTGGTGTAACGCCCTTACGGACGTTACCTGATTTTCGACTCAGTACCTCTAGTTTAGCAAAAATGTGGTGTTTTGTCAATATGAAAAGCGCCAGCAGCCATAAGGTCTAACCGGCGCTCTCCGTTCGTCAGCGGTGTGTAATCCGAAGACTACTATGCCGACTCCCCTGTTGCCGGTGGCCGTCCGTCGTCATAACGCTCACTAGGTCGTAGCTTTCGGGGTTCATCGCTCGCTAGGTCACGTGGGGTGGCTAATCCCCTATGTCTCTATTATACCATTTTACGCTGTGCAAGTTGTCTAATGCGTGATAAGCCTTGCTCAAAGGGGTCTATCTGGTTAGGAAGTTTATTCAAAATATGCAGAGCCGTGACACCAACTGCTAATGTGACTAGATGTCTATACTTGCCTTCAAGTAAGGGATCAAACTTTTCTGAGATAGTGCTTCCAGGTGGACAGATCAGCTCGTAGCCAGCTATTGCACCGGCGATCAGCCCAAGTGCTACATTTTCAGGCTTAGGTCGCTCCATTACTGCCACCTGGTAGGATGCGGTCTAGTTGAGGTTTTTTCTTTTCGGGGTTGCCTGGTTTTTCGCTCATGCTACTATGCTCCTTGTGCTGGGTAGGCCGTCTATTAAAAAGGGTATCTGTAGTCTTAACGCTTCGATGCTGATATTATTCAGATCTATTTCTAAAGGTTTGATCCTAGGGTGTCGGTTCGATTCTTCTACAAGGTCGCAATAATCATCTATTCTTTCGTAAATATCTAACCCAGGTTTTAGCTGTCTAGCGACTCTCTGTAGCGTGTGATACCCAGGAACTGGTACAGCGCCACATTCTGCGTGAAGTGCGTTGTGTGCGGTTCGTGCGAGGCCATGCGCTATCATTTGATCTCGTATGTATTCAGCTTGAGGGCGTACAATCCATTCTTTCCTAAAGTGCATCAGGTGGTGACTATCTCTTTCAGGCATCATCGTCTTCCATCCCTTCATTACAAATACGAGCTACTTGCCGGTCTGATTCAGCAAATAGCTCGTCAATTATTGAACGTAACGCAAGCGCTCCAAGGTTAGTAGGCTCAAGGTCATGCGGTACATGACGCTCAAGCCCTTCCATTATTTGTCCTCTACGAACAGTCGAGATAGACCGTATAGAACAGCGTTGATTCCTGCCACGAGTCCAGCGCCAGCTAGTGCGACGTTAGCCTCGTAGGTGGTTTGTAGACCACCTGCTGCGAGTACGACAGCGAGAAATGCTGACACGAATGAAAAGACAAGTGCTGTTGCAACTTTCTTCCATTGGTCTTTTGATAGTGGGGTCATAGAGCCTCCTTACTTAATGTTGAATATCTTGCTAAATTGATCTTTTAGCCATGTAAGAATAGATAGAATGAGGTTTAGCTTCTCTCGGTCTGCTGGAGTAAACTTGTCGAGGTCTTGCGGTACTTCGGGTACTGGAACAGGGTTTGCGTCAGCTTTTGCTTGCTCTTCTGCTTTTCGCTTTTGTAAGAGCGCATATTCAGGTGAAGCCAAGAGTGCGTTTCGTACACCACCAGCGTTCATACCTGATTTGAGATAGGTCTGTACTCCACCCTCGTCAGCAGGTCGTTCTAGGATGTCGAGGTATAGTTTCTCGATTTCGGCTCTGGTAATTGTCGGGGTGACGGTTTTAGTAACTGCGAGTCCAAATTGGTCGGTTGCTTTTGCTATCTTGGTCGCCGCAACAGCGTTTAATCGGTTGAGGTCATAGTTGCCAGGACAAGCCGTAGCAACAATAGACTTGTGCGGTATGAGTGGTAGGTTGCCGTAAGTAGCACGTATTTCTGCTATTAGCTCTCCTACAACGTCGTAGTCCTCATCACGACAGCGAGGGTCACATTCGATAGATATGGTGTATGGGTTAGCTGAATTAGTCGCCCATGAAGCGTCTGTAGGGTCTACAAGACACGCTACTCGACGACCTGTACCAGTTGCGACGAAGTGAGCAGAGGCTTGTCGAGCAGGATTACAGAGAGTCGAGATAACGCCTTCAAATGTTGGGTTTGTCGACGGGTCATTCCACCAGTGAATTGCTATCTTCTCGATAGTACGAGGTCGCCCCCACGTTGCTACCGCGTCACTCGCTTTGGTGAAGTTTGGTGAGTTATATTGTGTTAGAAATGTATACATATTTACCCCTGAAAATACTTCTGAACTAAGATTGTCATTATTACCCCGAACAGGGCTGCGAATGTAGAGGTTATCCACACCTGCACAGTGTTTCGTGCTTTTGCCTTTTCGATTTCGAGCTGTAGTTTGCCTATCTTTTCCTTAGTTTCTATGCGAAGTCGCTCGATGTCTTTTTCGTATTCATTACGATGGACATAGTTAGAAATGAGCGTGTCTAATTTAATAGTCTGCTCATTCGTCACTTTGATAAGTGCGTCTAATTTCGTTTCCACCACAACTAAACGCTCCAATTCTGACTCAGCCATATCAGTGTTCCCATGACGGTGCCTTAGCGTCTTGTGTTGTTACGGTTGGTTTAGTTTTCATAATGTTTAGAAGCATCAACCTAAACTGCTTCTACCAACAAGAGGGCTGGTGATGTTGCAGTCGCGGTGAGAACGGTTGCGTTTGCGGCATTATCGGTTTTTATGCCGACGTTGTAGGTCTTCGAACCTGCTGCTGGCGTATGTATAGCGACCACGTTTACAGGTACGTTAATTGAGCTAGCATTACAGAATACGATCTGGCTGGCAAGCTGAGTCCCTGAACCAACCGTGCCATCCCAGATGGAAAGAGTTCCTGTGCGAGCTGATGCTTGGGCAAGACTCTGACCAACAACGCTAATCTTCACTTTTCTTCCGCCAGCCGGAACGGTTACCGTAGAACTGAGACCAGTGACGATCGTGTCCGTTGTTGATGTGGTAGAAAAGTTGCTGGTGATACTGGCCGAGCCAAGATAGATGGCGCTTGTAGATAGCTTTTCAGCGGTAATATTACTGTCGGCAATTTTTGCTGTCGTGACGTTTGAGTCTAGGATTTTAGCCGTTGTTACGACGTTTGATGCGAGTGCTGCTGCGTTATCGACTGCACCGGCTTTGAGGGTCCCGTCTTGATCGTGAGAAACAAGTAGTCCGTCTGCGAGGTCTTTGGCCCATGCTGCGGTTGGCGTTACTTGTACAATATCTCCAACGGCGTTACCTGCGTCTGTTCCACCTGTGACTGTAAAGTTTGTTATCGTGTTGCCACTAACAATACCTTTGAAATCGAGCTGTGATCCAGCGACAATTGCGCCTTGACCGTCAACTTTATATGTGACTCCGTGTACTGCTGTGTCGGTGTCCCATCCTGTCAGGTCAGCACATGAGAGCGTTCCACCTGATGTTGCGCGTGTACCGTCTACGGTTGTTGTGACAGGTCTGACACCTGTGCTTATTTTTGAAAACTTATCTCCTATAATCGCCATATTTCCTCCTTAATCTAAGTCTTTCGTGCCGATTGCTACATATTCGGCGGTTACGTTACCAATTTGATATTTCGCGTTACTCTGTGGGGTACTCCATGCGTATTTCCACCAGTTCGCTTCTTCGTCAATCTCGATCTCTACATCTGTTGATGCTTCACCCGTGTCTTCGGGTACGCCAACAACTTGAGAAAAACCGAGCAATCCAAAACCTGCCATTCCTGGCACTATCTCACCCCATCCAACGACGGTAGATTCAGCAGTAAAGTCTTCTGTATGAGTGAACGTAAGAGGGCCGTCTTCCGTCCCCACGGTGACTGAGAGGTTGATAACCCCTTGTGGTCGTAAGAGTCGGCAGACAACGCGAGAGATACTTGCCCATTCCAGCTCATCGTCAGAGAAGCCGATTTGACCCGATTCACCTGAAGTAAGAAATGCTACGCCGTTATCGTTCGTAAAGAACTTGCTAGTAAACTCACAAATTGCGTTATCTTTTAATACACAAAAATGCGTTTTACCGTCGTTGTCGTTGTAGAGCCACATCCAGTCCGCCCTAACACTCCACGGTTTCATCAATGCGCCCTCTCTGTCTAGGTCGATTACCCATATCTCAGAGTTTGTTGTGCTATTGACGGGAAGTGCGAAGTAAAGACAACCCTCATACGCGAGTCCGACAGCGTGAGCCATCGAGTCAGTATTAAGTAGTGCGATGTCCCCCCGAACAGCGTTAGAGATACGGTCTGTTGAGAGTACGTTCTGTAGTTGTGGTTTTGTTCCAGTAGTCTTGAAGCCGTCGCGTGAAGGATAAAAGAGTGAGTTGTTGTAGACGATGAGAGCGTCAGGTGAGTCAGTTCCATCCGCACCGGAGTCTTCTGAGGATTCCCATACAACAAATGTCGTGTTGCCGTAGGTGATTTCTCTTGGTGACAGTAAATATCGTCGCCCCGCACCGTTGGTGCTTTGTGTTAATACAGTGATGCGCTGTTCGCCTTTACCGTCACGGAAGGCTTTTATGGCAATAGGGATTTCTTTCGTTCCGTACCCGATAGGCGTATAACCACCACCGTTACTTGGTGAGAAGTCCATTTCATGCTCGAAGTCACCACCACGCCACACGTAGTACGGATTGTCCGCATCGCCAACAAGCCACGGTCTGCCGTTAATAACAGCGCCCCTAGAAGCTTTAGGCCCTGCGGTTGAGTTAAATGATGGGAGTGGTCGTGAGAGGTCTTGTGCGCGTGTACCGTTGTCTGTAAACGCCACTGAAGCCGCATCAAGTCCGGTAGCAATTGCATAGAGAGTTGGCGCTCCAGCGCCATCTACCCCAACACCACAATAGACGTTGTAGCTTTTTGCGTTTGCGACAGCAGTCCAGCCTATTTTTATACTCTGGGTATCTTTATTCCATACATCGCGGTCTGTTGATACATCGACAGTTAATACGGTTGTTGGTTTTTCAGTTTCCCCGACACTTGAGTTCGCCGTAACTGCGTAGTACACCTTAAAGTCAGTACCCGATAATCCGGTATTTGTGGTAAGCGTAGGCGTACCAGCTTTTGTCAACGCGGTATAGGCGACAAGTGTACCGAGTCCAATATCGTAGTAAGATAGCGAGTCAACACCGTTCATAATCAGGATTTTGTTCTGTACCTGTACGAAGTGTGCTTTAGCGGTTTTGCTGTAGTTTTTCCCAGTAACTTTTGTCCAAGAGCTATCATCACCACTTGCGACGTAGATGTTTCCGTTCGTACCGTCAGACTGCATACAAATCATCTTTTGGGTTGCGGTAAGCCCAGACATCGACTTAAACTCAAAGATTTCACCCAATACAGTTTCGGCAGGTTGTGGCCCGTATAGTTTCAGTGAAGGTCGAGGACCAACAGTACCGTCTTGGTATAACTTTGTATTCGCAGATGATACCAGACCATCTACAGGACTGCGTGAGCTGTCAAACTCAGTGACAACGCCTTTAAGCCAGTTCTTATTCGAGCTTCGTCTCAGTTTCGGAGGTTTTTGCGCTTTCGGTGGTGCAAACATTACCAACTCCTGCCGAGGGATGGCATGTCAATCAATACGTCACTGACTTGCGATCCATCGTTCGCCTCTTTCATTTTTTCCATCAAAGCGTTAGCTTCAGCGATAAGGTTCGGGTATTGGTTCTGTCTTACGGAGTCGTTGCGTACCCATTCTGCTGCGGTAATCTTTACAAGCCAGTTAGGGTCGTCAACAGGTACAGTCGAGCCAGCAGAGGTCAGTTTCTCAGGGTAGAGTTTCACCGGCAGGTAAATAGTTCCGCCGATTAGCAGGTCGTCAGATTCAAACTCACGGCTAAATACAAGTGTGCGCCCGATCTTGGCACAAAAGTTTCCTGTCAGGTATTGGCGTAGTTGGTCAGGTCGGACTGTTTCAAAGTACACGGTTTCGCCGTCAGTACGTTCAACTCGTACAAAGTCACCAGGGGCGGTTGAGATCTGTTCGATTTCATCATCGAGGTCGTAGGTGTCAGCTGTAGAGATTGTACCGAGCTGGTATTTCTTGTCGTATAGAGAAAACCAGTCGGCCTCTCTCGCCCACTCGTCGATTTTCATGTTAGCTAGTGCTACTAATTTTTCGTACTTCTTATCACCAGCTACGAAAGTAGGTATTTTACCGACTGCTGTAAGATAAGCGTTAGATACAAAGGTGTCGCGGTTCACGGTGGTTTAACGAAAAAACACAGGCGTTGGCTTTTATGTGCCAAACGTGCCTGTGTTATCCAGTGGACGCTGTTTTTCTTAGTTACATTGTACCATATTTGTGGTGTTTAAGCTATGCGTTTTCTGCCCGATACCTTGATAGGAATACGCTTGCCGTTGACGACTTGATACTGTTGGAGTTTAGCTTGTTTCATCTGAGCCACCTTAACGCTTGGTGCATCGTCAGTTTTCGGTACTTTGAGTTTCATGGCTAGTTTCGCTGAGTCGATGTCGATGTCTTTATCTGATTTCGAGCCACTACCGCCTGAGCTTCGTGAGCCGGTACTGCGTGTACTTCGTGCTGTTCGTGCTGTTCGAGTGCCGGTAGTTCCTGTAGTCGTACTCTTTGTCGTAGTCTTATCGTCTAGTGGTCCAAGTCCGATTTGAGCGCGTTCGCGGTTCTTCCACTCATCTTGTAAGCTCCATTGGCTTTTCATCTCTTGGTACAAGTCAGGGTGTGCGTTGCGCCAGCGCGTTCGTTCACCAGCAGACATGCCGTAGTAGAAGTCGTTTAGGTTCTGTAGCTTCTCGGTAGGTTGTGGGTATGGGTTTGAGTCTACGTTCGGGTCGAAGCCACGTTTCTTGTTGTACTCCTCTTTAGCTGAGTAGAAGTGATCTTGTTCGATTCTGAAGTTCTGATACCAGTCTTCGTCATACATGCGTGATATATCTGGGTCGCTTGCGCCTGGTGGTAGGCTGTTTTTCCACAGTACACGTAAGCGGTGGTCTTTTCGTAGGTTGAATAGTGGGTCGATTGGTTTACCGTCATATTCGTTTTGCATTTTGGCGTAGTTCTTTTCAGCTTCAAACAGCTTGTCGTCTTTGAGGTCTGAGGCATTCTTATACTTGTAGAACGGATCGTCTACGAAGTCACTGTTGATACCAGAGCGAGTAGCGGTTGATTTGTGACGTGATTCGAACTTCCTGCGCGTTTCAGTATCAAGTGATTTCTTCCAGTCGTCGGTTTTATCGAAGAAGTCGAACATCTGCTGTCTATCTCGGTAGGTTGCTGCTTCATCTTTGCCAAACTGTTCTACACGAAGTCCGAGCAGTCGTGCGATAGACTGTACAGTGTTCTTTTTACTACCGTCAGAGTTATAACCCTCTTTTTCCCAGATACTTGCACCTGGTTTACGTGGGTCATTCTTGCCACCACGTTCTGATTGTTCGTTTCTCATGCGCTCAGTGATAGATGAGTAGATGTCTTCACCTTCTTTGTAAGGGTATGGCATGTATTGTCGTGCAGTGTATTGCGCTCGGTTTATCCACTTCTCTGTACCAGTCAGTTCGTTCTCAGGGTATAGTTTTTCACCGTTTCGTACACCGTCAGGATCGCTGATTGATTTACCGCGCCAGTCTACATCAAACATCATGCTGATAAGCGGTCCGATGAGAGGATCGCTGGCGGCTTTTTGCATCGCGTCAGTCTGTCCCTCTTTAGTGCTAAGTTTTGTCGGGTCGAAGATGTTGAATGGTAACATGCGGCTTAATTCATCTGTAATACTGTTACCGTCAAGGTCTTGTCGAGTATAAACACCCATGAATCGAGAAGCGTCTACTGCGCCCCACGGAGTCTGAAACTCTGTTGAAATGCCCGTAAATGGTATCTTAGGTGCGCCAACTCTACCCTCGCGTGTCTTTTTATCTTCCTCGCTTTCACCGGCTGCCGCGCTTAAAGTTTGACCGAGTGCGTAGGTAGCGATAGGGAGTGCTGCAAGTCGTAGTGGGTGGTCGATTGCTGCGTTTCTAAGAATACCAGCCCAGAGATCGCCCTGGAATCGGATAAACGCATTACCGAAGATTGGTGACTTTGCACCCATGTCGTACATGTGACCAACACGCGAGTAATCTTGGAATCCTCTGCTAGTCTTTTCGATGGCTTCTTCGACGCTGTAGCCTCTGTCTACCCACGTTTTTACTGCGGATAGTTTCGAGATGTCATCAGCTTGTCCGTACCTTTGAGTTACAACGTCTGCACCGCGTCGAGTTTTTGTCCATGTACTTGCATCGCCTGAGTTCGTATCTATTTCGCGCCCAAACTCCTCTGCTGCTTTGAACATGTTACGGTCAGATCGCACAATGTCGCTTCCGATGAGTCCTGACTTTTGTACTGCGATGAATAGAGGATCGTTACCTTTTAACTTGCTTTTCGGTTGACCAGGATACCAACTGTTACCTAGTTGTTCTTTCGCCCATACTTTATTCTTCGTGAAGGTAACGGGGTTGATACCGTTGAGGTATGCGAACATGTAGTTAGAAGTCACGTTACCAGTTCTGACAATAGGGTTATACACAGTAAGCATTTTCTTGCGAAGTCGTCGAGGTGGGAGTCCATCGTAAATATCCAGTAGGTTGTTCATGGCGCGGACTGATTCCGAGCTTGATGTGTAACCGTTGATGTTTTCGTATACGTCACGTCGCATGTATTTACCGGCATATTTGCTCATGAACATCTTGCCGTTTTTCGCGGTGTCGTATGGTATCTTTACCCAACCGTCTTTTTTGACATCTGATACATAGCCAGCATCTTCTGCTGTTTTCACGTAGTCAACAAGTGCTGCGTTTTCTCTGACCTGTCTAGCGCGTATTACAGCGAGTTTCACAGGGTCACGGATCATCTGTTCGCGTAGTGCATCATTAAGCTCTACACGCGTCTTATACATGCCCTTGAATAGTTGTTTGGCGTCGTTTTCGCTGATACCAACCTCTTTTACTAAGTCCTTAGAGTTTTCGATGTCTTGGTACATACGAGCGATATACTTACCACCCTTGTTTGATTCCCATTTCTCGCGTGAGATTTCACCGAGTCGGTATGAGGTATCGTTGATCGCTTCACCTAAGTCACGTAACATAGCGGTTGCTTTACGTTCTTGAGGCGTGAGTTTCTTCATGTTCATCTTGGCATACGGTGTACCGACTGCACCTTCAGGGTCGAGGACTGCGTGTACGCGAGCGCGTGATTCAGCGTTAGGCACATATTCGTAGGCTTTGTTACCGAGATCAAGTAAAGCTGAGTCAATGTAGTTACCCTCACCGTAGAAGCGCTTTGCCGCCTTTATGATTCGTGGGTCTTGTCCAGCGTTCTTGTAAATATACTGGAGCATACGAGGTACTGATCGTGCTGCTTTACTATCGCTGTTCGCCATACGCTGTAAGCCTTCGCCTATTTTGTTTGCGCCTTTGCGTAAGAAGTTGTCGTTGATTCTCTTGGTAGGCGCGTAGTCACCCTTTTGGACACCTTTATGACCGAGGTGCTTATCGAGCGCGTCGCCTATCTCATGCGGTGCTTGTTTTGCACGATTTTCAGGAGTATCATCAAGATATGACGTTTCGACAGTGGCTTTCTGATTTTTCAGAGAAGAAGTTTCGGTACGAAGGGTCTGACCGCGTTGAGTGGTTTGGACATCCTTTTTACTGGTCTGCGATGATTTCTTTGTTTGTGTCGATTTGGTTTCTTGAGGGGCAGGGGTCGTGGCCTTTGTTTCTACTGATGTGGGTTGTACTGTGGGTTTCGTGGATGCTGGTTGTACGGCAGGTTGAGAAGCGGACTCACTGGCTTGACTAGCGTCTTTAGCTTCCTTATACAGCGTTCGTTCCTTAGCGTTGAGGTTCTTATACTGTAGCTTGTCTTGAGGGTCTAGTGCGCGTTGGACTCGTTGTTGTTGGGTTTCGCCGAGGGGTTTAGGTGCTACCTTCGTACTCTTACCTGCTAGTGCGTCTTGTAGGGTGGGTTTAGGCGTTGAAACCATATTGCGCACGTCCGCAATATGGTTGTGGATAACTTTGCTATTCCACACTGCTATTTCGGGTTGTGAGCCAATAGATTGATCCGTTTGAAAACGAACACCATCGTAACCCTCTTTTTTTGCTTGTTTTGCGAGCTTCGTAAGTGTTTCGTTTGCGAATGTTGTGTGATGGTCACCGTCAACTATCTTATGCGTGTCTTTTATGTATGCGAGGTCTTTGATCTTAGCCTTATCATCTAGTATTGCCTCTATAACTCTTGGCTCACCAGATGCTTTAACATTTAGTTTCTCAAGTGTGGTGCGTGCGCCATCAAAGGCGTTTACATCTCGGCTTATACTGTCTACTCCGTCTTTGATATACCCATATGTTGATTTTGAACCCTTAATGTTATTTGCTATGTCACTAGCTTGAGTAAGAGATATTCCTCCACTTTTTATTGAGAAATCATCTGACGACGTAATAGTTTTGTCTATGTACTTATCGCCTTTACTGTAAAGACCGCGAATATAATTACCGAGGAAGTCATTTTGTTTTGTAATCTCGTCGATTATGTCTGGTGAGAAAAACTTGCCCGAATTAGCACCTTCTGCATAACGCTGTGCTACCTCCCTTTTGGGGCTGAAATATGTGGCATCTATACCGCCAAACTCTTTAGACCTTACTTTATTTGTTTGAGCTGGGTCGAACATGTCAAAGTTTTGGCGAGTTCCGTGATATAGCTTCTCTGGTTTAGGCTCTACACTCATAGCCTTCCCATAGCGTAAGTTGCTTCCGCTGGTCTGGTCTAAGGCCTCTTTAGCTTGGTCTAATCTCGCTTTTGCTTTAGCTTGTTCTGCGGCACGATCTATATCGTTTATATACCCTGTGCCATATTTGTCCATTTCCACTTGGGCATCTTGTAACTCTTTTTCTAGCGGTTGTTGGACTTTCTTAATGTAGTCACCCTTAGGTTTAGAGTTATTTATTATGTCTAGCGCTGTACCTCTGTCGCGTTTCATCACGTTCAATACTGCGTCTGATAGCTCTAGCCATATCCCTCTTTGTTCAGCCAATTGAGAAGCTTCCCTAGCGTTAGGAGCGTTTAGTATTTCATCTACTAGGCCTGGGTACTTTTCTTCACCTATCGACATAGCCTTCGGTTCTGGTGCGACATCTGGTTTTGGTTGAGCCTGTTTCATCTGCTGTTCGATTGCATAGCGTTTACGAGCAAGGTCTTGTTTCGCGCCGATACTCTGTTCTTCGGCTATCATTTGGTTTAACCACGCGATCTCGCCTTCTGCACCGTCTTTGATGTTCCAGCTACCGTCAGATACCCAACCAGCTGCGGAGTGAGTATCACCATTCGACTTTTTGAGTCGTGTCCTTTTATTACCGAGCTGGTCTGTGTACTCATCAAATGTCTTAAACTTGCCGTCAATGGTTACGTTGGTTTTGCCGTCTTTACGCTTGAATACTTTACCGATGTAGTCAGGTTTTTCTATCGACATAGCCTTACCTTCACCATTCTTTATGATGAGGTCTTGTTTAGGTACGTCTAGGGAGTTGGGTAGTTTTTCACCGGGTTTGTACTCCGTGACAGAAGGTATCTTGTTATTACCTTTTTTAAGCGCCTGTGAAAAGTCTACTTGTTCGCCAGCTTTGAGGTCGGCAAGTAGTGGTCGTGAGAGATAAGGAATAAATCTCTCTGCATCGAACGAGAACTTTGTGCCATTACTCTCATACTCGAATGTCGGCTTGACCTCATAATTTACATCGTTGCTGTATGAGTTCTTTGTGCCTACTTTACCCTCTGGGTTGTAGGTCATAACAGGGTTGTTCTTAAAGTCCGGTACATTCTTTGCGAGTTCGCGCATCTCCGCCTGTGTAAAGCCGTACGCTTGGGCTTTAGGAATATCACTAGCGGTAAGTTTGTTGTTCTTTATGCGGTCTTGTACTGTCGTTTTAGGGCTGAAGTTAGTGTTTTTTTCGATTTCAGAGCGTACATCAGCAGGTAGGTCTTTGGCATCAGGATAGCCAACACGAATATACCCACCTGTGGAAAACTCTTGATACCCTTGCTTATACATATCTCGTCGCTCAAGGTAGTCTGCGATACGCCCTTGTATGTCTCTTGATGATCCGGATTGTATGTCTACTCCAGCTTGTTTAGCTGCGTGGTAGGCTCGTTGTGCAAGCGTGTTGATGTCTTTTACTACTGTAGGGTTGGTGGTGTCTGTGAGGTGTCGTTTACCAACATAGTCAGCAAAGTCGGATAGAGTGTAGGCTTCGTTGTCGTTGAGGACGTTTACTTTCGGTATGCCGGAGTACTGTTCTGCTGCTTCGACTGCTGGTTTGCTCGTCGGTTTAAGATTCTGCTTGATAACACGTTGACGTGCTTCTTTCATCTTTGTATCGAGGATCGTGCGCTCTAGCTCGTTGGTGGTGGTTTCAAATTGCTGTGTAAGTTGTTGGTATTCAGGGTTAGCTTTGACGAGGGTATTGTGTGCGTTCTGATCTACTTTACCGGGGATAGATTTAGCGTACTCCACTGTTTTACCTGCGCCGTGGAACATTGAACCACCGAGTGCGCCAAGTGTTGCTGCGTCACGGTATTGTGAAAGATCAGTATTTACTGCGCCGTCATCAGCAAGGTCGGTTGCGAATGTCTGTACGACTTCTTCCAGTCCTTCTTTTCCCGCGTCTTTAGCGAGGTTGTATGTGCCGGTTGCAAGTTTCTGTAGGGTATTTGATACAGGAGCTACTCCGGCTTTTGTCGCACCGGGTAGGAATTGTTTGAGGAATGTACCACTACCACCGTATGCAAGTCCACCAGTTGATATAACTGCATCTGCAAGCGTTCCGGCGCGTTGTAAGCCGTTTATATCCTCTACTTTGTTATCACGTACTCTTTGACCACTCATAGCCTCTCCCACCTTTGTGGGGGCTTCTATGATGCCTTGAGCCATACCAGGGAGTAGTTTAGCGCCGAATCTTCCGTAATCTCTAGGACTATCCCATTGAAAGCCCTCTTTATCGTCAGTAGCGTCGATATTCTTCTGGATTTCTTCAAGCTTGTTGACTGCTGGAGCGACAGCGTTGGTGAAACGTTGTTGTTGTTCTGCGCCGAATACACCTTTAGACCCGAATAAACCACGTTCAGCATCGAGTGGGTTGAAATACTGCAAGGCGTTCGGTTTATTTTGCGACACGACAGTATTTGACCGAATAGCCTCTGATACTCGTGGTTGAGGTGTGAATGTAGGTCGAGGTTGGGTGATTTGCTGTGTATTTACGCCAGTAGGGTTGTATTGCGGTTGAGGTCGTTGGCGTTGCGCTGGAGCATTGTACGCTACCTGATTGTTAGCAGTTTGAGCCGCCCCACGAAGTTGTTGTGAGTACTGTTGAGGAGAGAGAACATTACGCTGTTTGTGCGCTTGTACCTGTTGTTGGTAGGCTGCGTTCGATTGCGCTAGTTTCTTCTTGTCCTCTTGGTAGAACAGGTCATAGGCTGCGTCAGCGAGCCAGTTGAGTAACGCCATTATGCGACCCCTTAAGCTTTATTCTTATCTTCGTCTTCTGCGTTAATACCTAAAATTGCGTTCAATGCCGGTGTACTACCACCTGCGCTTTGTCCAATACTCATCTTTGGAGCTTGCCCTATGTTGTATGAGCTAAGTGTTGGAGCTGTGTACTGTGGAGTTGCGCCGTCGAATGTAGGCTTGAAGCGTGCGAGTTCGTCTACACGACCATTTAATGCGTTAGCTTGGTCGATGTATGGTTGTGCTGCGCCTTTGTAACTACCGCCAACTGTTGCTGCACGTTGACCACGAAGTTCAGCAAGTCGAGTAAGTAAGTCCTGTTTAGTCGTGAGTGATTGCGTTTCAGCTGCTTTTAGTTGCTTCGTGCGCCAGTCGCCTAGTTCAGTACGTCGTGTCTTGTCTTCGTTTTGGAATGTACCCCAGTTAGTGTCTAGTCCACGTTGGTTCTGAGAGAATGTTGACCCTGCGCCAGAGCGTTGCTGTGTCGCTTGGTCTGATACTGCGTCACCTGCGAGTGTGCGGTCACTACCAGTAGCGCCGTACATACCGAGGGTTCGGAGTAGTCCACGAAGTCCACCAGAAGCTTGATCGTTGATGTTGTTCTTGTTGGTGCGGAGTGATTGCATGTTTGTCGTGCTACCACCCTTGTAGTTGGTCTGTGCGCCGTTGTAAGCGGTGTTTAAGCGGTTAGTGCTTTGTGCTGTCTGATCTTCGATGTTCTGGTTAGCTACGCTGAGTTGACCGTTTAAGCGACCTAAACCTGATTCGAGTGATGAGATGCCACTGTCGAATTGGTCTACTGTTGCTTGGTCGTATGCTGGTCGAGCTGGAGCTGCGTAGCCTGTTGGTACGCCACCGTTTGTCCCGTAAGTGCCTGTTGTGCTTGCGCCGAGTGCTGAAGCTTGTGCGTTCTGGATAGCTTCTGGAACACCAGCCATAGCATTAGCTATAGCCGCTTTTGTAGCGGTGTTCTGGTAGTAGGTGTCTAAGTTCCAACCGCTAGGGTTTGCGTACATGAGTGCGTCTGCTGTAGATGCCATAATAAAAAATCTCCTGAATTTAGAGGAGAGAATGCGGAAGCTTACAGACTAATAAGGTGTGCCGTAGTGGGCGACAGTCAATATAGTGCTTTTCTTGAACAGTAAGGCTACGTCTGTCTTTATACAGATGCCTGTTTCGGTATATGGGCCTGATAAGTTCAATTCATGTGACGGACTGTTTATCCAGCCATTCACCACCGCGCTTGACGTAGTGTAGCCGTTACCAAGATTTTCACCAGCTTTGTCATATACATAACCTGCCTGTTGGAAGAAATACCACGGTGTAGTGCCGTCAGGTGCATCATGCGCCCAATAGTTATTGTCTACCATGTGTTGAGCTTTTGCACATGCTGATTGGTTCAATAGTTCGTTTTCTACGAGTGGGGCTAGACCTTTGGTCGCGCGGTAATCGTTGGTAAACTGTATAACCTCTGTGCTGGTGAGTGTTGGTGCTTTGACTATTGGCCTGGCTACCGTTGCTTTTGTAGCCGTTGATACTGTGTTAACTTCTGTTACAACCGTAGCAGGTCGAGTAAAGTACCACGTTCCGGCCCCTAGCAAAGTTACAGCGAGCAGTACATTCAGCGTTAATCCTATGTACCATGCTCGTTTCATGGGGTCATTGTATCACAACAGGCGTAATCTGTCAAGTCTGTAACATTCTCTCCAAGTTATTAGTGTGCGTGTCCGTTTATATAGAAAAACGGTACATTGAAATCATCTATGTACCGTTCCGTTTCGTGTCTTGAATGGGATCGGGGGTCGTTGGTTTTACGTCGCCCTGCACTCCGCCTTGTAATAAAGGTAGGTGGTGTTGCTTCTATTATACCAGATTAGGCTGTTCTTTTCCATTCGTATCGAGGCTCAACGGTCTTTGATAGGGGCGACGGGAAGCACACTACCATCGGGGTGATTATTTTTAGTCGTCTGACTTTTCCTCGCTCAGCTGCGC
>Ga0209246_10000386_pt1 | contig 19018 bp, 27 predicted proteins | sample LauGreSpBDMM15SN_2_FD_187560 | JGI IMG/M metagenome (GOLD analysis project Ga0209246, IMG submission 187560) | Freshwater lake microbial communities from Lake Michigan, USA - Sp13.BD.MM15.SN (SPAdes) (version 2) | ecosystem: Environmental > Aquatic > Freshwater > Lake | place: Lake Michigan...
TGCCATTGTTATTCGTTTTTATTAATTATTTATTGTTTGTTATAAGAACCATGATTTTGAATTAGCAGTGCTACCAGTAGGTCCAGCTGTTTTAGCTTTTGATACTTGTCTTGCAACTTCTCCAAATAACTGATCAGATTTTTTTGTAACACCTGATCTTTGTATAGTTGATAATGTAGGATCTTTTTCTAACATTTTAAGAATAAGCCCCACCTTAACTTTTTGTGCATGATTCTCTGGTCTTTTAAGATCCAAGATAGCACGATCAAAATCAGTTAGGGTTTCTCCTGAAGGAGTTTTCCATTTATCAACTAATAAGAAGTCTTGTAGTTCTGTTGCTAATTTTGGATTGATTGGAATACCATCAAACTCTTTTGCTTTCACCTTATCATTTAAGATGGTTTGCACATTGTTTATATATTGATTTCTGATTTGAGCTTTTTGTTGTAACTCTTGTTCAGATTTAGCTTCTAAGTCTTGTAACTTAGCTGCTTCTTTTTTAACTAACACTTTGTGATGTTTTGTTGCAACACTTTCTAAATCACCGTAGTTTTTAAGTCTTTCGATTTCTGTTTCTACATCATCTGGCTCAAATCCTTGATTAGTTAATGCTTGCTTCATTATTCTTTCTTGATTATTCTCATTAGAAAGATCCATCTCAGCAAACCCAACAACATTGTTATATGTAGTGAAGTAATCTTTTGGATCAACTCCTTTTACAAATATGGCATCAAAAGCTTCTTGATAGTCTTCTCCAAATTGTCCAATGAAGTTTTGTACTATTTCACTAGCACCTTTTTTCTTTTCTTCATTAAATCTTTCTAGAAATTCTTCTGCAGTGTTTACTGGTTCTTGATCATCATCTTCAGATGTAAATACACCTAGTTTGTAAAGATCATTTGCAAGAGCAGTGAATTGTGTTCCTTCTGGAGCATCAGTATCACTACCATTATCTTCATCAGTATTATCAACACTTGCAGCTTTTGCAGGTTTTGATACTGGGGGAACATCATCGTCTTCATCATCATCATCAGTAAAGAAATCAGCAATCAATGATTGCCCTTCTTGTTTTTCTTCATCTGTTTTACCATCAACACTCTTAGGAGGAACAATATCCTTTCCTTTAGGAGTTGCTGGTGTAGCAGGTGCAGCAGGAGATTCTGCATCTTTAATAATTGCAGTGACATCTTCTGGATTGCTAGAAGCAGTTTCAGGTTCAAATAATCCCTGAAGTAATTCTTGATTACCCATTCCCATTTCCATAGTATCTTGGATACTAAAGTTGCTTATATCTAAGTTATCAGCCATATGTAGTTGTATTTGTGTTTGGTTTATTTATGTAAAAGTATAATAAGAGTTTCTAATATCAAAGAGTTATGTGTCAATGTGATCCAATTTTCTTGATAATATAGCATTAATATAAAATCCTCCTCCGAAGAGGAGAAGTTTTTTAACCTTTTTTGTTATTTCTGCCTTTAGCATTCTCTTTTGCAACAGCAAGATCGTTTGCCATATTCTCTCTAGCCACTTGTAATTTCTCTTTTTCTACAGACATTTTATCGCTAGCTTGTTTATTCTTAGATTGAATATCAACCATCTTTAATCCATAGTCTTTTGCTGCTGTTTGCTGATCATGAGCTAACCTGCTCATTTCCATTACATCAGGAATAGCATTTGCATTTACATCTTCTGATTCAACATTACCAAATCCTGTAGCTTGTATAATAGCAATCTTTTCTTTAGATAATCTATCAAGTTCTTTTTGGTAATCATCATGAGCCAATTGCTCTTGATGTTGTTGAATAGCAAATTGTTGTTGAGCTTGTGCTTGTTGTTGTTGAGCTTCTTGCTGTTGTTGAGCAAGTTGTTGTTGTTGCTCTTGTTGAGCAATTTGTCTATCTCTAAGATCTTTAAACACCTTCTTAAGTTCTCTTTGAGACTTAGTAGAATACAATTCTATTACATCATAAAGCGTGCCACCATTTTGAATAATAGCTTGAGAAAGTTGTCTAAGTTCATTAAACATTTGTGTATCTTCTGGTCTGTTTGTTAAGAACACTTTTAAGTCACGAAATTTAAGATCTGACCCATTTACTTGTACAAATGCAGATTGTCCCTCAGATGTCACATATGAAAGCGTAGACTGAGGTTTTGATGATTCTACATAAAGAGCAGCATCTATAATACTTTGATACAGCTGTCCAAGCACGTACTCATGAGCCACAAATAAAGGCTCTGTTTGAGAGTAACTCTGCTGCATCGCAGTATTAGTACCTGTTGCACTTTCAGAAGCAGATACACTTCCCATACGTTGTTTAGACATACCTACAAGTTCCCAGCATTCAAGTTTTACTTGCTGAGCTAATGTATATCTAGATTGTATCTCCTGTGTACGTGTAAGATCAAGAGCTGTAAATTGATTAAATGAACTAGGACTCTTTAGATTCTCAGGACTATCATCAATAAATACCACTCCTCTGTTACGTGCTTCCATTTCCCATATATCAAGAGCATCTTGTGCATCTCCATCTTTAGGAATAGGAATGTGTCTTAATGACATTAGTTGAACCTTACCCACTTCTTTTTCAAGTAGTTTGTATAATTGGTTCATACATACATTATAAATCACTTGGAAAGGTTTCATAAGATCTACTAAGCTTTTTGCTTCTGTATTCTTCACCTCAAACGTTGTACCTATAATAGGACAATAGTTTAATAACTTGAATGGTTTGATGTGATAGATGTCTGGACCAATCTTTGTTCCTTGATACCATTCATTAATCCATCCCCATTCTAATGATTGTTGTGTAGGTATAGTACCTGATTTATATGATTCATCAACAAGTGTAGATTGCTCATTACCCATTTCATCTATATAAATTAACTTACCAATTTTCTTTTTAGATATCCAATAGCTTCTTACAACAACATACTTATATCCAAATGAGCTTACATTATTAGTAAGACCTAAGAAATCTTTTAGTCCATCATTGTTTTCTTTCATCTCTGATTCAATGATCATACGTGTCTGTAGAACAAGTGGATCAAATGTATCATACATAACAGAGTCTTGTCCTGGAACAGCATCTGGATTACCAAGGTTTGATTCTCTAACATTAATCAATCCATAATCTTGTAGAGATGATCTAAGGTGATCTATTTCTTCTTTTGTAAGATCTGGTATAGATTCAATAATCTCAGATAATTCCATAACTTGCACAGTACCAGCAGCATATGCTCCTTGTGCTCTACCTGTAGGATCTGATATGTATTTTCTATCTGGTGTACTTAAGAACCATGTGTTTTTTGGATTAGCCACTTCAACATTAAATCCAAGTTTAGAATTGTCTTCATATATATGATAGAATTCTCTAGCAGATATTAACATATCTCTAAATGCATCCTCACTCTTTTCTTTAATATTAAACTCAGCTTTCTGACATGTAAGAACATGGTTAGCCCATTTCTCAGCTATAGATGTATAGCTATCTAACTCATCCTTAACCTGTTCCATTGTCATTTGTTGCAATTGCTCTGGATCAATTTCTTCTCCTTGCATTGCAGCTTTTTCTGTCAACTGTTGTTTAACTTGATTGATTACATATTCTTGTAACGTATCTGTTTTGAACTGAAGCTCTTCTGCTTTACTATCATCATCAAAAGCTTTCACTCTAAATGTATCAGGTCTCTTTGATATTTCACCAACGAGCTCATTAACAGGAGTGGTGATGATTGAATACATCTTTACATAAGCAGGAAGAGCTAAGTCTCCTGTAAGTACATCTGTAAAGCTTCTAACCTCTGGTTCTTGATAGAAATCTTCCATACGAAGGATTCCTTTCATAAGATCGTAATTAGGAACAAAGGTGTCTCTGTTCTTTATATACTCAGCATATGCTTTATTGGAGAAATAATCCATTGTATTCTTAATCCAACTCTCATCTTGTTTTTCCTTATCTGTCTTAAACTGATCAGGGAAGATGTTTAAGTATGCATACCTAATAGTAGCATCTTTTGTATATCTAATTATTGCCATGTTATCTAAACAATTTATTTTTTGGTGTGTTAAACATTGATCTGCTTTCTGTAAACAGTCTATTCAGTTTGTTCTTTTTGAACATTGATTGTATTCTTACATCTGGCTCTCCTCCTATTTTTCCCATAATGGGATCTAGTTTCATTGCTAAAGCTATTGCTAACTCAGCTGCAATGATTCTATCAAAGTTACCTGATTCATTATATTGGATCATCTCTTCAAGAAGAACAGGATCAAATATCTTGGCCATACCTTTTATCTCAGACTTAATGTTTCCATCTTCGTCCTTCTCTGTATGTATCACTTCTTCTGTATACTTCTTAAGACATCCATGTAAGAAGTCTCGTATTTTCTCAGAAGATCTATGTATTCCGTAATCCCTTCTAACAGTGGTGTTTGGAACTATTTCCTTTAACCAATCTGGTTGTCTTTCTAAATAATGTGCATCTCCTTTGGCTATCATGTAATCAATAAAAGATATTTCATCATTCTCACATAGAGCTCTAGCATTATAATACTTGATTAAGTATCTAGCTTGTTCTTCCCATGTTTCTTTTTTCTCTGGCCTAGCACAATAACTAGCTACAAACATATCTTGATACTTCTCTCCTGATATAGCATGCATACGTTTATATATGTATACAGATCCTAATGAACTTGAATATGCAGATTTACCTTGTCTATAAGGGTCAATCCCTGCAACATATAATCCATATGGAGGAGATTCAACAGGGAACTCATATATCACTACAGGAGCTTCTTTGTTATCACTATTCTTAAGTGGGAAGTTTGATATAGGCACCTTATCACTAAACTCATGTTTTACACCATCACCATCATCATATAAAACAACAGGGGTTCCTGTTCTTTCTTGTGCTAATAGTCTGGCTTTCTGACGTTTAGATGCTTCAATATCAAATATGTTCGTATCCTCATTTAAGAATATATCATCCACTTCTTGTGGGTAATACATCTTCTCTTTTAAATAAGCTAGTCTATCACCAGCTTTTTTTAATCTCTCAAGGTTATCGTTTGTAATCTTATCAGCTTTCTCTTCATTAGAGACTAACATCTTTACATTATGTAATTCTGATTCTGCTGGTTGTTCTAGGTAGGCTCCTAAAGAAGATTCTTCTTTAGCTTCCATTCTATACTTATGTGAGATGAATAGTCCATGGATTCTTTGATCATCCTTTGCACTATTATATTCCAGGAAGTTGAAATTGGCTACATCAAACATTAAGCTTTTTGCATCCATGAAATTCTGCATATCTCCACCTGTACCTGTAAGTATAGGCGAACATCCCCAACCAAATGGTGTGGTGAAACCTGGTGTAGCAGCTTGTAATCCTCTGAGGAAATTACCCTTACCTATCTCATCAATGATAAGTCTTCTAGGTTTTGTACCTGCAATAGCCTCTTCATTATTACCACCATCTAAGTTACGAATAAGGATCTGAGAAAAGGGGATTCTCTCTCCTGCTTTTGTCTTGATCCCTAATGTAACTTGGTTTTTCCAGTTGTCTTCCACTCTCTGCCATCTCCAGGCTTCAGGTAAGAAGTTTAATCCTTTGTCAATCTTATCTGTGATAAGCTTTATATCGGGAGCATTCAATCCTGCTATAATGTTCTGGGAATTCTCATCGAATGTTGCCCCATGACCTATGTAGGAACTCTCAATTACTGACTTAGCTAAACGACGAATGCCTAATATTACTAGGCCTTTCTTTTCGTTATGTGCTCTATCTATTTCATTTGTTATAATCCACTCATTATCACGTAGATATGGATTAGCATATTTTTGATTAATCCTTCCACGATCATCTATAATATCCACCTCTGTATTCCAGAAGTTTAAATGCCAATATAGAAAAGGGTTAATATAAACTCCTCCCATTGTACAGCCATCAATACATAGTTGTTTATGGAAAGCATAAAATGCTTTATACTCTTCTGAGTCCTTTGATGGAACTCTCTTTTGATTGATAAACCAATCTCCGTATTCAATACTCTGTAAGCCATCGATCATCATTATCTTCTACCTTTTAAGAAATCTTCTGCCATACTACCAAGCTCAACACCACCTCTTACAGGCACTACCTTTGCTTCTTCTTTTTCACGTAGCTTCTCAACTTGTTCAAGAAGGGCAAGATAGTTTTTCATTGTCTCTTGTACAAACTTTCCTTGAGCTTCAATACTTGCAATCACCATAGGCATAGCACCACCAGCTTTGGTTTCCTTCCATTTGATTCTATCCTCTAATGTATGTAAGGGATTAGCATCAACGTATTGTTTCCAGCTTGATAATTGTTCTTCAGCCCAATCAAGTTCTGTATTTATATATGTAGTTTTCTTTATTGCCATTGTACTGATATGTATTTTGCAAAAGCTGAATCAATTTCGTTTTTACAATTTTTAATTATTAACATATGTTCTTTTAGTTTAAACATAAGTTCTTGAATTCTATCTTCTTGATAAACAATTTCTCTTAATGCATCTCTTTTGATTCTTAAATACTCATCATATGATCCATCTTCTTCTCCAAGTAAATCTTGTATTACATTGCAATCATTTTCTGGATTACAAGCTGGTATATTTCCAGGATTGTAAAACTTATTTTCAGTAGATTCTAATTCAATTTTTAAAATATCTTCCATAATGTAGTTGGTCTTTATTATTATTATTATTAGTCTTCCTCTTCTTCGAGCAATGTGTTCTCTAAATTCATGCCATCTTTTATAATGGCTTCTATTTCTTCTTCATTATGATCAACATCCATATCAAGGCTTGTCTCATATCTCTGTAAAGAAAGAAACAATTCTTTATCAGACACTCCCCATAATTCACTGCCATCAATAGCTGTAGAAATATGTCTTCCCATATTATATGTAGTGTGGGATTTTCTCAAACGTTTTAATGTCTGAATGATTTGGTTATAATAGTTTACTGCTGCCATTATATAAGATCGTTTATATCATCCTCAGATAACAAGCTCCTCTTATCAGTGCTTGGTATGTCATCATCAGAATAATCTAGTTCTATCTCTTGTGTAACATCGTTATCTTCTTCATCCCTTTCATCATGTAACATGTATTCAGGTTTGATTGTAATCTGTATAGTGTCTTTTGGTGCCTCACCTTCTTCACTCTGCTCTCCTGACAAATCAATAAAATCTGCCCCACTCTCATATAGATCTTGTAAGATTTCAATAAGGGGATGTAATGGTATTTTACGTAGTCTTAACATCTTCTGTTGGCATTTCTGCAGATCCCCATTTCTTTAATGGACATTCACACGTTAAACATTTAGTCTTTGCTGATAATGTACATCCACAATTTGTGCAATGTGCATCTATTCTTAATGACGTATATCCTTCTTTGTTAGAAGAATGTTCTTTACAATTATGACATACATCCATTCTTAACTGACTTGTATGTTCTATAAAAGCTTTTGTTCTCTCTTCAGGAAGAAGATGATTCTTCCATCCCTCAATCACTTGTGTTAGCTTCATGTATTTTTGGTTTTAATGTTTTGATACTTGTTTCTAGTATTTGTAATTTTAATGTTACAGCATTTCTTCTTACATCTGTTATAGATGGATCTGCTAACATATTCTCATAAGCTTTCTTAATAGCTAATAACTTATTATATTGTGTAAGAGCTTTCTTCTCATTGAAATAGAATTTACCAAATCCAGAAATCTCTACACTCTTATTAACATTGAGAGCATCATTGGCAGAATCAAACTGATGATTAATCACTTGCTCAATAACCTTCTCAGATATAACAAGGTTAATTGACATCTTCTTGATGATCCACTCCTTCACTGACATTGATTGTGGTTTCTTCATGTACTAGTTTTATTTCTAATGTTAAATCCTTGTTGAAATCTATAACAATGATGGGATTCACCTTCACCTTTCCATTCTCCTTGATGAATATACCAATTCTCTTAAGTTTACTGATGATGTTATTAATAGAAGGAGATGTACTATTATATGTTCTGCAGAATTCTTCTCTTACATTAGCATATGTAATGTTTCCTTTAATAGCTGTAAAAGATATCAATTGAATTTCTCTTTCTGTTAGATGAAGATTGTTAATAGCTGATAGTATACTATAATACTTCTCAGCTAATTGAATGTCTGTAGAAACATCCTTCTTCAGTTTTTGTATAATCATTGGTTTCATAATGTAGTTTTATCTAATCATATGACAAAGATATACAATAAACACATACAATGTATACTTTTTTATTTACCAATGCTATATTATGAAGTTTTTCTATATAGCTGTACTAGATAACCTCGCCCAACCACCACCCCAAAGGTATAATATAATTCTTATATCTACCAAATTTTTTTTAAATTTTTTTTTTCAAAATTTAGAAAGGTGTTATATGTGTGCTGGGTTAGACCACTTCCAATCAAAACCCCACGCAAGAAATGCAAGTTGGGGGTAGTCCCCAGCTGTTAACAATCATAAAACAGAAATCATGATTACATTAAAAGTTTGGGAAAAAAGTGAGTCTACTACTGAATCAGTAGTTGTAGGTACAGTTAACTCTATTGCAGGGAAAGACGGTTATTTTGAATTAACAAGTGATAGAAACTTCTTGAGCAAGTCTCTTGTGTCTTTGAAAGTAGTTGATAAGAAAGGTGCAAGTGCACTATTGATTTGTAGTCCTGATATTAGTAAGGATTTGCGTGCTACTAAATCAACTGATGATTTACTTGATGCACTTGATGAAGTTGGTAATTGCCAAGTTGTTGAGAAGATAATGCAAGCACGTAATAAGAAAGGCGAGTTGCAGTATGATGAAGATGATGAACCTATAATGGAAGAGGTTTATTTCATAAACCGTGGTAGTGCTACTGATATGTCTTCTACAAGAAGAACTGTTAAGGACGCTAAAGTTAAGACTGCTAAATCAAGAGAGTTTAACTGGGACGATAGAATTGCAGGATTGTAAAGAATAGGACTCTAACGAGTCCTTTCTTTTTTATATATAGGGTGGGATGTGTAATATCTTTTGGGTGGGAAGTTTAACACACTTTCTCATTCTACCTATATATAGGTATAAAAAGTTTATTTTCCCCTAGGGAAAAAGTTTATAAATTATAAATAGTCTTGCTAATCTTAATCATCACGTATGAAAGAGATGAAATCTAATCAAGTATATGTTCCTGAAGTGTAGTAGGGATTAGAGATATGCAATCTGCAAGACTATTTACTTATATATAGGTATAAAAAGTTTATTTCTCCCTCGTAAAAAGTTTTTGTGTGTGTTTATTTCTTGCAGTGTAAACCTCTCAACCATAAATAAGCATAAATTACAACACAACAAATCATTAAATAATCAAATATATATAGCATTATGAAGACAATAGCAGAACAAGTGGTAGCATCAATGAACAATCAAGCAATAGATGTTCTATATAATAGATTAGAACTATTAGAAGATGATTTTATTAATGGTCTTATATCATATATGGATTATTCTTCTTCTAAAGATGATATTGTTAATGATATACATTGTATTCTTTCTGAATATTTATGTCCAATTGATTTATACATATAATTATAGGCTCTTTTTAGGGCCTTTTTAAATCTCCTTAATAATATGAATATATTTACAGCACATTGGAAGCATTATAATGATGACTATTATGCTCCACACAATAGAAAGATGTTTATCAACAGAGAAGATGCAGATAGATATTTAGATGATCTTATAAACTATGATGGTATAGATCATTATTATATATTAGAAGAAACAGTATTAGAAGAATATGTTCCTTTAGATTATGAAACAACATCAGATTGGGAATGTTCATTTGGTATATTACATCCACATACAGATAGTTGTGATTGTGATGAATATATAATGCAATAAATCATTTCCAGTCCTAGAACAGTAGGATGTAGTACATATATACCTTCAAACTTGTGTATCGTTTTATTTAAGATTAAAACTATGAATAACTACAAATGATTTATATTAATAACAAACTCCTTAATAAATAAATAAAATGAAATCAACAAAAATTATGTTAGCTATAATAGCTACGCTTATTGCTACATGGACTCTTATAAGTCTTATTGGATATTTATTATCTGATATGTCATTAAAAGAATGTTACACAGATTTTGGAACAATATTATGTATGATTATGTTTGGTTGGGTACCAAGTGTTATTGTAGCATGTGATCTTGAAGAAAGATTTGATAAGTATTAATAATGGATCATCCAATATTTAAAGCTGCTGTATTGATTGAAAGTCAAGAAGAATCTGATATAGCTAAAGAGATATGTCTTAAATATTCTCTTCCTGTTTGGGAAGAGATTGATTTAGGATTTGATTGGATAGATTATGGTGATGATGATTTTCCTACATATTTATATTATGATGGTAAGAGAGATGGATCAGGAAAATCTCGTGTAGGTTTTTTTGTTGATGATATGAATGATACAGATAATTATAATATTATGTCAATAGAAGAATTTGAAGCATTAGCCAACACTCTAAATCCAGAATACGATAGTATAGAAGACATATTGTATAAACTAAAAGAAATAAATAACATCCTTAATAACAAATAACATGAAACATTTAAAAATTAGCATACCAGATGGGTATGAGATTGACGAAGCTTTGTCAACATTTGAGAACATTGTATTCAAACCAACAGTAAAATCTCTTCCTAAAACATGGAAAGAGTTAGATAAAATTGATGGTTATTTTATTCACAGTGGTAGTACAGATACTGTAGGTGTAATTGGTGAAAAATCAGTTATTTGTAACAGAAATATATTTGCTACAGAAGAACAAGCACAAGCATCTATTGCATTAGCACAATTGTCTCAATTGATGCAAGTGTATAATAATGGTTGGGTTCCAGATTTTACAGATGATAAATATAAATATACCATTGAACAATATAAAGATGAATTTATAATAGAAACAAGACGTGCATATAGTGTATTTCTTGTATTTGAAAAATTTGAAACAGCCACACTATTCTTAGAGAATTTTAAAGATTTAATAATTATTGCTAAACCATTATTGTAATGAGCACAGAACAAATTGAACAGAGATTACAGAATATCAAGAATGAAATACATGCATTAGATAGTTTAAGAGATGCACATGATGATACAAACATACACATCATTGAAGAGCAACAAGATATATTGTTTCATGAAAGACAACAACTAACATTCTTGTTAGAGAGTTGTTTTGATGATCTTATTGGATTATGATAATGACATTATACATATTCCTATCATACTTAGTTATGGTAGGAATTTTTATTGAGTCTTATGAGCATATAGATGATCTTACATGGAAACATTATGTATCATTGATGTTTAGTCCAATAGTATTACCAATTCTTATTGGTATGATGATAGCAAAAAAATAATCAATTAAATCAAATAACAATGGCAATTAAAGAAAGAAGTTTAGAAGATGCATTACAATCAATGAGTAACTTGATAGATATGCAACAAGAATCAATAAGAATAGCTGATGAGCTTATAAAGCTTAAAGATAAAAGATTAGATGTAGCTGATAGATTAATCAATATCTATAAGAAAGAGAATAGAGTTCTTAAGATATGTTTCTATTCATCAGTAGCATTATATTCAATAGTATTTATTATATCATGTTTCTTATGAGACCTAGAGTGAACAAAGGTACATTAGTAGGATCAACAGATAGATTCAGAGGAATCAAAGCTAAAAGGTTGATAGTAGAAGTTATATACAGTTTCAGAAGAGGAATTGTAAGAGAAAGAATAATAGACGTTAGACAAACAATAAACCAGTAATCAATTAATTCCTTAATAACATGAGCACACAAACATCAGGTGGAATATTCACCTTTGACCATGGTCAAAAAAAACTTAACCTTGCAATTGGTGTATCACCAGAATATTTAGATGATCTTGGTACACAAGTATCAAATCTATTGAAAGATTTTATTTTTGATGATGATAAAAATCTTAGAGAAGATACATCACCAAGTCAATTAGTAGAAATATGTGCTAATGAGTTTAGTTATTCTCAATTAGTAGTCCTAACATCAATGTATCTACAAGATAGAGTAGATGGATTTGCTAAGAAATTAGAGGACAAATTGAAGAATATGAAATCATCAGTTAAAGCTATTAAATTAGATGCTGATGATGTTCCAGATAACATCAAAGAGATGCTTGATAAACTTACAGAAGGACGTAGTGCAGGTGATCCAATTGATGGTGATTCATTACCACCAGAACTTAGTAATTTTCTTAAAGACTTAGCTAAAAAACAGCTAGAAGAAGAAGAAGATGGTGATGATGAGTAATCCAGCAAGAAGAAATCTATCTGGTGTGTATATATTTGATACACTTCCAGGTGATAAGAGAAGACAACCTACAGTGTTTGAAGATTGTACACAAGAGAAGCAACAAGAATGGTTAGATAGTCTAACCACAGAAGCTCTCAAGAATCTTGCTAAACATTTAGGTACAAAACTTAGAGACTTAGGTGATATGTTTGATATCATTAGTGGATCTGAAGATGAGGATGAAGATGAGGATGAAGTAGAAGATCTACGTGATCCTAATGGTAATTCTTAATGAATAATCAACAAGAGAGCTGTAATGGCTCTCTTTTATATCAAAGCTATGAGTAAATATAGATTTAAAAATGAACAAGAGTTTAAAGATGATGGTCTTTGGTGTGATGACTATGATGTACCAGTTAACTGGTCTGAAGAGGGTGATATGAATGGTTATATGGGACAAGATGTTCCTGATAAATTCATTAAACTAATTAAGAGATATGATCAATTTATCTATAATACTTGGGCATTTGGAGCAAATAATTGTATCATCAAAGAAATAGAAGTAGTAAACATAGAAGAAGTATTAGAACAAATTAAATTAAATAATTCCTTAATAACAAAAGAAAAAATGAAAGCAACAACAGTAAAGAAATCAGCAAAAGCAAATCCAGTAGCAGAGAAGTTCGTATTTATGGACAAAACAGTTAACATTCTAAATGTAGGTTATTCTACATGTAAGAATGTTGTTCTTTATGGTCCAGGTGGACATGGTAAGTCAGAAATGACATTAGACTTCTTACAAGCTAAAGGAATCAATCCTTACATCATTACGATGGGTACAGGTATGACAACAGATAGATTGTTTGGTGGTCTTGATATACCTACATTTGAGAAGACAGGTAAAATAGAATATCTTGTAGAGAATTCATTTATGAATCATGAATATGTTATATTCGAAGAGATGTTTGATGCTCCTGATTTCATCTTAGAGCAATTAAAGGATATATTATCAAGTGGTACATTCAGAAATGGTACACAGATATTTCCTATTGAGACTAAGTTCATCATTTGTTGTACAAATAGAACTCGTGATGAATTCTCAAAGAATATGTCTTTGAAAGCATTGATGGAAAGATTTCCTCTTGAATTGAATGTTATCTGGGATAACTATACAGAGATTAGCTACAACAAATTACTAGAAAGTAAATTTGGTGTAGACAATGTGGATCCAGTGATTCCATATTTGTTACAAGAGTATGCTAAGAATGGTATTACAATTAGTCCACGTGTTGCTGTAACAGCATATCAAGTGTATGACCAATGTGGACCAGAATCATTAAGCTTTATTGCTGAGTTCTCTAAGAAACCATCATTGATAGCTGAAGCTATTAAGAAGTTTGAGGCTACAATTAAGTTCAGAGATTTATCTGCATCTCTTACATTCAGTATTGAAACTCTAACTCATTTACCATTGGTATCTAGAGATGATGAGAAGATGTACAAAGATGCTATTGGTGATCTTAACAAGCAATTGACAGACATCAAAGGATTAGCAGTGAGTGATGATATTGCACAAATACATTCACAATTAGTGAAAGCTGCTACACAAGCAAGTGAGAAGTTTACTAAGAACCTTCAAATTGCTTCATTCATATAATGGCAAGTTTATGGGATAATGGGTATGATGATTACTACGGTGATTATTATGCCCCTTCCTATACTCCTAAAAAGAGTAGTGGAGGCTGGAAAAGTAAATATGGTGGTAGTGGATGGTCCAAGAGTTCTTGGTCTAATTTCTCATTTGTTGTATTATATGAGGATAATGATGAAGATCTATTTGTTAAAGATCCAGTTAACTATTTAACACCAAGTGCTAAAGACATCAAAGCTAAGGTGAGAGGTGTTAAGAAGCAAGAATCTATTGATTTGATCAAAGAGTTAGCACGTGTGTGTTATTTCAAGATGATTGATGAAACAGAATATGTAGCTGATAAGTATAAAGATGTAGATAACCTAGCTGATGAAGACAAAGGAGAATATGCAAAGAAGAAACCCTTATTTGATTCTGTGTATCAACAATATGTTCCAGGATTTACACCTCTTGAACAAGCTATTGCTATCTATCTGAAGCTTAAAGAATCTCCTACTGGAGAAAGAAGTGAAGATGATGATGATGAAGAAACAGATACAAGTAAAGCATTTGATTTTGATAGAAGTCTTTATTCTGATCCAGATATCAATGAACAATTAGATCTAAATGAACTAAGCAAGGATAAGAAGATGGAGATTATGAATCATATATCTCTTGTTGGTAAGTTTGGTAGTGAGTTTAAAGTGGAGAAAGAGATATCTGAGAAGATAGTGGCTAATTCTGATCAATATGCAACAATGATTATGAGAGATTATGCTCAAATACACATGATGCCATTATATCAGAAGATGTTTCCTAATTTCAGAACTAAATTCTTAACTAAAGACTTAACAGTGAATGTTCCTGTTGATAGAAAAGAACAGATTCAGAAGATCATCATTCTATTAGATTATTCTGGTAGTATGCAGGAAGAGCAAAAACAGATTTGGGTAAATGCTATATTAATAGACAGATTCAAGTATGTTATGAGAGGTGAAGCTGAAGTGTTCTTTAGTTATTTTGTACATGATCCAGAGAAATTAGACTTCCAACATATAAAGAATAGAGAAGATGTAATTGCATTTTGGCAAACATTCTCTAATAGTCCTAATGGTGGAGGAACAGAAGTTGGTGATATGGTTGAACATGTAGCTAATGAAATATCTAGTGGTAAATTATGTAACCTAGATGTTAATCTATTAGAAGAGAAACCAGAGATATTAATTATAAATGATGGTCAGGATTCTATAAATAGTGAGAAGTTTCCTTATAAAGTGAATGCCATATCATTAATGCAATTTAGTGATGAGTTAAAAGATCTTTGTCTTGATACAGATGGTAAACAGATTAAGGTGACAGAAGACTTGGAAGTATTCAGCTATGCTAAAGATGTAGGTGAACAACAAATTAAATTATAATTGGTTAATTATTTGGTTCGTTACTCCCTGTAGATTATATTTGCAGGGATATTGTATAATCACTGGGGACTATAAACGCCACATAGCAGTTTAAATAGTCAATGTATGTGCTGCGTATCATTGAACTTACCTATATTATGCATATTATGAGTTTAGAACTCACTAGAGTGATACAAAAAGAATAGGGAAGCTGAAAACTATATAGAGTAGGCACAAAATTAAACCAATGAACAATGAAGTATCTAATAAGTATAGTCTTTACGTTCTTATCTGTATTAGCCTTTATGAAACTATTGTTTCTATTGAATAAAGGCAATACTGTTGCAAATGTTTTTGCTATAGTAGGTATATTCTTATTGGGATATATAATTGCAAGAACAAAGTTATTTACACAATTAAAATCAAAGAAAAAATGAAAAAAGTAGTATTATTAGGAGCATTAGTTGCTATGTTTGCAACATCATGTACAACAGCTGACTCAAGTGAAGTGGCATTAGTAGTAGATCAAATTGGAAATGATAAGGGAATTCCAAACATTCAAATGGAATCAGGATTCATATTCTATTTTCCACCAACACAAGATGTATACACCTATCCAACATCTGTACAACATAAAGTGTGGAGTGCAGACAGTCAAGAAGGATCAGAAGCAGATGAACACATTGATGTAACATCATCAGATGGAGCTACATTTGGTCTTGATGTATCTATAAACTTACAATTACAAAGAGCTAAGGCATCAGAGTTGTTTATAAAATACAGAGTGGACATGGATGAGTTGATACATACAAGAGTAAGAACTATTGTAAGAAAAGAACTTTTGGATAATGCTGTTAACTTTGCATCAGATAGTCTTTTACAACATAGAAATATTTATGAATCTAATGTAACTAAGACATTAACATTATCATTAGAGAAAGAAGGATTCACATTGAATAACATTGCTGTATTAAAAATGGCATTACCATCTTCATACAAGAAAGCTATTGAAAGAAAGATTGCTGTGTTACAAGAAACAGCAACTATCATCTCTCAGACTAAACAAGCTGAACAAACAGCATTGAAGAAAGTGGCATTAGCTAAGGGTAATTACGAAGCAGCACAATATGATGCTAAGACAAAAGAAATCTTATCACAACCTAAGCTTCTTGAATTATACAGAGCAGAAACAGAAAGAGTATGGGCAAATAAAGGCAGATCTCCATATGGTTCTAATAATGTATTTGGTTCTGCATCTGGAATTCTTTTAAATAGATAATTGCACAGTGGTCCTACATCCACACACATTAAACTTGTAGGATTGGTCTCTGATGTTAGGGAACACTTGTGAGTTGCAATGACAAAACTCTCAAACAGGCTAAACATTGAACCTTTGTAAATTGCATTTTGCTTAGTCTGCACAATTTACATAAAGATACTATCAGTAATGGTAGTTGGATGTTATGATGAATGGTGCTCTCTATGACAATTTGCACATAGGAGCACACATTTATCTAATTCAATTTTAAGTTTGTCAAAAGTACCTCTTGTAAGATGAGCAGGATTAAATTCTTTAGTAGAAGAATCAATATGGTGAAAGTCTAATGCTGCATTGCATTTATTGTAACCACATTTAATACATTTACCACCTAAATAGTCAACACCTTTTTGTTTGTTGTCTCTACGTGCTTTAGTGTATTTATCTTGATAACAAGTTTTACAATGAGACATATACTTTTTACCTCTTTTATAGAAATTATCTTGAGGTTGAATAATATTACAAGTAAGACAAGTTCTATTACTATTCAATTGATTAGTAGTTCTTTGAGTTTGAAGATTATATTTCTTTAACCAATATCTAATATTAGGTTGAGTAGTATTTAACTCTTCAGCAATTTTCCAGGTACTTAATCCTTGATTAATGTATCCAATTAGTGTATCTTTGTTCATGTAACAAATATAATAAATGTTTCTCAAAGAAACAAATAAAAGAGTTGTTATTTTGAGTTAAACTCGTAAAACATTGACACGAGTATAAATAAGAATGGAAGTAGTAATATTTTCCTGTGTTGTTCCCTTGAGAAAGGAATACAGGAAGAGAGTCAAAAGTTAAAATCTCAAGTAAGCTCTACAACACAAATGAGTTCTCAGCAAGTAGTTAATCAGGTGTGAGTTCAGTAATCCTCCCATTTACACATCGAAAGGAGGTAATTAACTACGTGACCCTACTCTTATATCTAACAATCGTAATTGATTTGCAGAAACAATAGTACATAAGAACAGACTATAAGAAAGAGGGTGCTAAAAAATAATAATGTTGGCGCATTATTGAATAGATTAGCTGAAAATAATCTAAAAAGTTGATGATTGGTCAACAACACAACAATTGATACATGCCCTCACACGAGGGAAATTGGGCTCGACTGGAATTGACTGGTTATTATAGATTATACAATTCAGCCAGAGAGATAACTGTAAACTAAGGTGAATTATTTTAAATGGCAAAAACACAAGTCGTGTAGTGGCTCTAGGAGCAAACGCACAAATCGAAGCTAATATGAACAAAGTATTCTCATTATTGAATGAGGATGTAATCGTTGGTTTAGCAGCCTAAATTACCTCAAGATTTCTCTATTAGATTAAATAGAGTGGTGGGAACGTTAAGCCTAGCTTGACCCTAAATAAGCTGTATAAAATTGTATTTTTGAAGTAAGCAACACGAGGGTTCGAATCCCTCCGAGTCCACTGATTACCAGTTAGTTAAATGATTGAGTGGCGAAATTGGCTAAACGCTATACCCTTTAGGGTTAGAGGCAAACGAAAATAAGTCCTTCTTACAGGTTCGAATCCTGTCTCAATCACAGCAGTTACTTGACGCAAATAGCACAGTAACAGACATTGGATAGTTTGCACATCACGAATGTTAAGTCCTTTCCACGCAGAGAAGGAGTTGAGTACTTGGAGAAGAAAGTTCTAATCTCAACAATTGACATCTCCCAAGGGAGAAGGTCCTATTAAAGCCTCTATTAACATAGGGGCTTTTCTTATTATGTATTAATCCTTAATAATTATAAAAATGAAAACAATCACAATGAAACCAACTGAGTTCTATCAGTTCAGACAATTAGCATTCGCAATGAGTATAGCGTTTGCATGTACAATATCACAGGGTGTGTATATTGTAGAAGCCAATATAAACCAACTTCATCAGTTGGGTTATTAAGGAGGGCAAAAGGGCTCTTGTGTAATAGCAGGAGCCTAATTGTTTAATCATTAATAAAAGAAATTATGAATAAATTTGAATGTAGTGAGTGTGGTACAAAATACAGCTCACCAGAAACAACACCACCTCCAGGAATCAAATGGAGTGATGGACATGTGTGTACACCTAAATCTGTAAACAAATAGAATATGGAACCAATACACAAGTTCAATAATTCTAGAGGAGCCATGCTCTGTAATATATGTAGAACTATTATATCTACAGGTCCTGCAACTAAAGAGTTGTATTGTGAAAAATGTAAACCTAAACAAGAAACAAAATGAAAAACATACACATATTACCAACAGAACACACAAGTAGATTATATTACAATAGCCAAGAAAGAACATATCAACTATG
>Ga0209246_10000391_pt1 | contig 18904 bp, 26 predicted proteins | sample LauGreSpBDMM15SN_2_FD_187560 | JGI IMG/M metagenome (GOLD analysis project Ga0209246, IMG submission 187560) | Freshwater lake microbial communities from Lake Michigan, USA - Sp13.BD.MM15.SN (SPAdes) (version 2) | ecosystem: Environmental > Aquatic > Freshwater > Lake | place: Lake Michigan...
GTCATCTTGCAGGTATGGCGCAGCTTGCAGCAGACTTCCGTACAAATAGGCGTCTGGGCTGGACTCCAAAATAAAGTTGGTTGCGACTGACGCCGACAACTTGCTTATTTTTGCGTAGTAAGTCAACTCAGTCGCATAGTTAGAGTCTGGTGTAGGGACAAGTCTAAATTGCGTTCCGACCACGCCAAAAAAACTTGGCCTGCCGCTGGCTGTAAATTTAGCCGACTCTGCATCCAGCGCATCCACAGTCATAAATGATAGCGGAGTGATTGGATTAGTGCCACTCAGCTTGAAAGACTTAACTTCCAAGAAGTCACTTGGCGTGGCGCCGTACTCGGCATTGAATGAGGCATTGGCTCTCACAATCATCTGCCTGGTGCGCAGTGTGCGCTCCATCTGCGCTTCTGCAAGGCTGATGAAGTCAGCAATAGCCGCCGTCAGGTCTGACCGATTGAGCCAGTCTGCAATAGATGCCTTCAAGTCGGTGTAGGTTGCTAGTGCCATCAGACTGCCTTTATTTCTTTCATCACCCAGGTGTGGTCATGCTTGAATTCAAAAGTTCCGATGTGGCCAATCTCTTTGGAGACATCGTGATCAATCCATATTTTAAAGCCAGCAGCCGCTGCTTTCTGACAGAAAAAAACATCCTCACCGATATAGCCTCGTTTGTCCATGCGCCAAGGCGTCTCAAACCAAGGCTCGGCCAGTGCCTCAAACACCTCGCGCTTGATCATCATCACGCCCATACCCACAGACCCCACCTCTTGCAGGCCGGTGGACTCTGGCATTGTCCAGACTAATTCCCTCTCGCCGTTCTCTTTGTACAGTTGCGCTGTCGGGCCAGTGGGCATTCTACGCCGTGCGCAGTTGGTCGCCACAATATCTAGGTCATGCTTCAAAAGGCGCTCAATCATGTCTTGCGGAAACCGCATGTCAGAGTCAATGAACAGGATGTGGGTGCAGCCCTCGGCCATTGCGTCCAGTGACAACTCTGCCCTCTGGTTGGCAATCAATGTGCCTTGAGAGATCTTGAGGCTCACAGCGTCATTGGTGTTGATCGTGTGATACGCGACCATGTTCACCAAGTCGTAGCTGTACATGGTGTGAACCATGTCCCGTGCTGGAGTGCAGACCGCAATGTAGTTCATACTTTCCCAGGTCGTGTTCTAAAGAACTGATTGTCGGAGTCGTTGAGCCACCGCTTCATGTACTCCTGATCATCGATCTTGCCTTCAGCTTTCATCTTGTAATAGAGAGCCTCGGGTATGGATGCCACCAAGTGCCACTCTCCATTCCAGTTGGCGTTGCCGTCCACAGCGTTGTAGACGGCCTTGTTGGCCTCAATGACTGCCGTGATGTCTTGCTCAGTCTCAATGGTCACATCGCCGGTATTAGTATTCTCATGCCAGTAGCGGGTGATGCCTTGATCTTTGTTTTCGCTAAATAGTCTTTTGTCAATCATTTAAAAAAGGGCCAGATTTCTCTGGCCCTTCCCGTTGCTTACTATTAAGAAGTAGTCAAGTCGGCGGCCAAGCCATGACCATTTTCTGCTGTCACTTTCAAGCCGTACTCAACGATGAGCATGCGCTTGTCGGCATCGCCTGTTTTGGCCAGTTCGATCTGCTGGTAAGGGCGCAGCACAACCATCTTGGCGTAGTCAGGATCAAGCACAAACGCATCACGCTCACGCTGGAAGCGGTTGGCAATCACAGACACATTGCCAAAATCAGAGACATAAATGTCAACTGCACCGATCAATGTGGCGGGCTTTGCACCGCCGTCAACATTGAATCGGCTTGAAGCAATACCAGCAAAGCCAGAAACGCGCTGCTTATTCACAGGGCCAACCATCAGAATTTTTGGCGTGCCGCCAGCAGTCCACACTTTCTGAATCACATTCTTGAGAATGGTTTCAGTGAAGGCGCGTGCAGTGCCATCGGTACGGGCAACACTTGGCAGCGTGGTGTAAGTTGGGTTTGCACCATTCGTGGTATCAAAATCAATGTTGGTCTTCAAGATGGCCAGCAAAGAACCAGTTTTACGCGCAGTGGTTGAGTTACCAGCGTCTGCACCAGTGTTTGACAACATGATGAATTCTTGGTCACGCTTTAGTTCAGAGCCACGCTTTGCGATCTGGTAAGCCAGTTCGCTTCGGCGGCCCGCCTTGTTCACCACTTCTTCAGTGGCTGACAAGACAATAGTCTTGCGGCTAATCTGGCAGTAGTTCTGCACTCGCACAGTGGCGACCACGGCATCAAAAGATGCAACATCGTCACCCTCAAGCTGGGCGTTGGCAGCGGCTGCGGCCAAAGTATCTGTTTGAAATTCAAACAGAGTATTGGTCACAGTTTCGCGTCCAATGTTGGACTGAAAAGGCGTTTCTTCAGGTGCAATGTTTGTGATCACATTGCTAAGATCTTCCCGAATACCCTTTGCAGAGTAAGTCAGGAATGTATTGCTAACGATAGCCATGATTTTTCCCTATCTTAAAAGTTTGTAAATTGCATCAGCCGCATCATCGACACGGCCAGTTTTTGCAAGACGCTGTTGTGCGCGAGTAACCTCACTTGTTGTCGAAACCCGACCCGCTGCTCCTGGCTTGGCTGGTCGTGGGCCATTGTTCGTCACAGGCTTAATGCCTTGGCGTTTACTTACCATCTGGTCAAACAGTGCCGCTTTTCGCAGCAGTAAAACCAGCCGGTGATCGTAAACACTCTTCAAGTCTTCATCAGAAAAACCGGCAGACTTGGCAGACTCAATAAGCATTGCTTTTTCGAGCTTTGCTTTCTTTGCGTCTTTCCATTCTGGCAATGCCGCCAACAGCGCATCTTTCTGGCTCTCCAGATGTTGCTGCATAGACTGCTGCTGCTCTTGCTGATTCAACTGGTAAAGGCGTTGCTGCTCGGCCTGAATAGCGTATGCCTTCTCCTGTCGATCCCGCAAAACCTCTTTTTGCCGCACCCACTCGATTGGGTCTTCGTTATAAAGACGATCCAAATCAACCTGCGGCTCTGAAGACTGAAGCTGGGCTTGCAATGCTCCCAACAATTGAGCGTACTGTCCACGCTCGGCCCGAACTGCCTGCGTCTCTGCCTCGACTTGCTTTCGCACCTCGGCAATCTGCTGCGTTTTTCGGGTGTAGTCCTGAGTCCTTGAATAGCCCTTTTGTAGCTCGTCCAGCGTGACAGAAACCTCCTTGCCGTCAATTTTGACGGAGAAAGTCTGTGGCTGTTCTTGCTCCTCTGGCTCCTCATCTTCTCCTGACTGTTCCTCTGAGGTTTCTTCGTCTGGCGCGTCTTCCACACCAGACTCATCATCCTCAGAGGCCGCTGCCGTCAAGTCCTCTTCGGACTCTTCGGCTAACTGCGTCTCACCAACTTGCGCTTGTCCTTCTTCAGGGGCCAACATTGCTGAGATTGCACTGGCCGCATCGGCCAAATTCGTTGCTTGTATTTCTGCCATAGTATTTTCTTAAATTAGATTTTTCTGTGATTTAGTGATAGCGCTCTGTGCAATCTTTCCGTTGTCCATTACTTTGGTCAACTCTTGCTTCAAGCCACTGATGGCTTGCAACATGCACCACGCTGTCTCCCGCTTCACAGACTCTTCAGGTTTCGAGGATCGAAATGCCCAAAGTTGGTCGTTTTCCAATTTTTCAATCGCAGCGTTGAGGGTTTCGTCCTCAAGTAGCTGCTTGGCCTTTCGGCCTTTGTTTAACTGGTCTTCATTTGTCACTACTGTGCCATTCCATTAAAGGTTGATGGATTCATCGGCGGCATCGGTGGCTGCTGCTGCTGCTCAATAAACTGAGCCGCCTGCTGCTGGGCCAGCGCTGCCTGCTGACGAATTGCTTCACGATCAATATTCTGAGCCGCATCGATCTCAGCCGTACTGATCTGTGAGTTGTACTTTAACTCAATTTCATACTTTTTGAGGTACAGATCTTGAGCCATCTGGTCGCGCTTCAAATCATCATCCATCATCATTTGCTGGCGCTTTAGCTCCAACTCTGCCGCCTTCTTCTGGATGTCGGCCTTGATGGACTCGGCCTGCACCTGTGCCAAGACCTCTTCGGGTGTCGGCTTGGGCGCTGGTGGCGCTGGCGGCACATAGTCGGCAGGGATGTCCTGAAAGTAGCTGGACGCATCCTTGAACCCAGACAACTCCACGATCTTGCGCAGCGTGTTGGAAAACTGCTGTGGCGTGACCAATGGGTTTTGAGTGCCAAGCTGCTGCAATATCTGCTCTTGCTTGGCCATGATCATCATCAGACCCTGCAAACGCTCGTTGGTGTCGCCATTGCCCAAGCCGATGTTGATGCTGGCGTCCATGCTGGTTTCCCAATGGCTTGGGTCGATGGTCACAAACTCGTTGCGCATACGCACGATCCGAGCCTTGTCCTGATGCGTGACCACCAAGAACAAGATGCCTTTAAATAATTTTTTCATCCCCTCGGCCAGAATCCGTGCCGTCAACTCAATCCGGCTCTGGCTGGCCGAAACTGTGGCGGCCACCGCCGCCTTGGTGCTTGACTGCAATGCGTCAGCGTTCAGACCCATCGCCGCCTTGCTCATGCCGGTGCGGTCTTCGCGGATCTGATCCATATATTCCAGCATCGGGAATGCGGCTTGGCCCACAAATGGTGTGGACATGGCCTGCACCATCCCGGGCGCACGCATGCGGATGATGGCGCCGGTTTCGTTGTTTAGCACATCGTCAATGTTGACCTGACCTTCAACAATCGCCGTGCGCGGGTGGATGGACTGAGCCAAACTGTCCAGCGTGTTGCGCAGAATCTCAGACTTGATCTCTTGCAGGTCGTGCGTGATGTCAAAAATTGACATCGCTTCCAGTGGGCTGGTGTGCGGCTCTGGGTCACAGGGAAAGTCAGCAAACGGGATGTAGCTGGCCGGCAGGTTGCGCACCACCTTGTAGCCGCTGCCCATGCAACAAATTTTTCTAAGCTCTGGCAGTCCATCGCCGTCATAGTCAACTCGGGAATACGCCTCAATGTACAAAACCCGCTGCATCATCGGGTTGGCTGCATTCTCGCCAAATGTCGTACTCAGTGGCTGCCGCGCCAAATACTCGTCATTGCTGTCCAAGTCGCTGCTGGAGATATTTTCGTCAATCTCGTCTTGATCGTAGCCCATCGCCAGCAGGTCGGCCACTGGGGCCATCTGCCTGTGGGCAATGATGGTGGCGTCATCAAAAGACCGAGCGCGTCTGTCAAGCAGCAACTCTTCTGGCGGCACGGCCATCACAGTGATGCGGCCATCCTTGGTGACGCGCTTGACCTGCACATCGTGCAGCATTGGCGCCGGCATAGTCACCGGCTGACCCGTCATCGGGTCAATCGTGGTCATCTGCATCTCGTCAATGTCTGGGTCTGGGTAAGAAACCACAATCTTGACTTGCGCGTCAGGCTCTTGCATCACCATTTGCAGGGTCTGCTCGTCCAAGCCGGTGTAATCGTCAATCTGGACTTTCTCGTCATCAGTCCAGTAAAACTTGGCAATTCCGCACTTCCTGACCAGCGCATCCTTGAAAATGGCGTAGGTGGTCAAGAATCCGCTGTTGTCGTTTTGGAAAATGTAGTTCACATAATCGGTGGCCTGCTGCGCAGACTTCACATCCTCTGGGCCGCGAGGCACAAACTCGACCACATTCTCAGTAGAGAAAAACACCTTCATCAGGCTGGGCAGCATGGCGCTGACAGTGTCGCGCACCTCCATCGCCACTACCTTGCTGTTGCCCTCGACCTCGTTGCCAAACGGGTCGCCTCGGTAGTACTCAGTCCCCCGCGCACGGGTTGGCGACAGGTCGCTGTCCACATAGCTGATGGCGTCCGTCAGGTCTTGCGTGATGATTGCTTGCAACTCCGCATCGTCCATCTGATTCTGGGCTGCAATGTCAGTGGTGATTTTTTCGTTCATTTCAGTCCCCAAAAATATAGATCTCTTGGCCGCAGACACTGGCTAAATTTGTAAGAATCAAAAGAAGACTTGAATTGATTAAAGTCTTCCTCCCTTAAATTGCGGTAATAATCATTTGTGAATGGCGCGTCAGCCGGTGAAGTTCTGGTCGTGCCATGCTCCGGCCTTCCTATTGTGGCACAGGAGAAAATCACCAGACCACCCTTTCGCACCAGGTCAACCATCTTTTGAAATGTCTTTTCCCAATGCCTGTCATGCTCAAAGCACTCGCATGAGATCACCACATCAAATGACTCGTTTGGGTATGGCAACTCATGCCCTCGGCACACAATGTCAACCCCAGCACCCTCACCCAGATCGCAGCCAATGTATTGATCCGGCTCAAAAAACTGCCTCACGCTACCATTGATATTCAAAGACCCCACCTCCAGCACCTTTGTGCCTTTGAAGTATTCGGGCAGTTGGTCTTTGACGCTTTTTATAAAATCAAGTTGCTGCTGGTGGCTCATCGAAACCAAGCCTTTGCATATTCTGGACGATTTTCTAGCAGCCACGGCATCGCATCCTGATGCAACTGTTTGCCATCAAAGCCAATCGTGTTGCTGCCGATGTGGTGGACATAGCTGGCACTCACAAAATGCGAGTAGCCTTTTTCGATCAGATCCCTACAATGCACATCATCTGAGTACCAATTGAGAGGGGGAAACTTTGCTTCCTCAAAAGCATCGCTTGAGATCCATGCAAAGATGGGGCTGATCTCACCGACCATTTTGATGTGGGCCTCACTCGGGAATTTGAAGAAACTCAAGCGCTCACCAGGCTGGCAGATACGCACATTTTGACCAGACCTTGCCGCATCAGTCCTTGACGCCACCCAGCCAGCCTTGACGCCGTCCATTGTCCTAATGATTTCCACATCCTCAAGCAGCATCTTGACGCTGGTTGGGGTCAGAACAATGTCATCGTTGGCCACAAGGCAAGATGACCAGTCTTTTAGCGCCGCCTCAATCACCTCGTTGTAGTCATCGCCAAAGTTCCTTGGCTGGCCGTAGATCTTGTGGTCAGCCTCAAAGTTCTCAAGCACCGACTCTGGCCCCCGTAGGTAGACCGGACACTCTGGCGCGTATTGCTTGATTGACTCCAGCAGCACCGCCAGACCATGCCCCCTGACTGTGGCAATGACAATCGGGCTGATCATTTCTTGGCTTTGTTTCGGGCGCTGATGGCCGCCGCCTTACTTTTGGCCTCGGCCTTGGAGTTAGCACCCCATGCTTTCAGACTCAACAGCAGCCTGGTCGGCTTGCCGTCTCTGTATTCTGGGCCAGCGTTGCCGGCCATGCGTGCCAAAAAGCTGGCCCGTCTCGGATTGTCGCCGGCCTTGACTGGCGGCTTGATGTCTTGGCCGGCAGCCTTCAGGCTGGCGCGGCCCTTGGCATTCAGGCCACCGGATGGGCTTTTACCCTCCTTACGCTGCCAAGCCGGTGTCTTCATCTAAACCCCGCTGTTTTTTTGGCCACTGCCTTGGGCTGTTTTACGAATTGTTTCCCCGCAGCTTTTCCAGCACGCTTTGCCCTCGTTGTCGCAGCGTACTCAGCAGGGCTGAGACTTTTGATAGCAGATTCTGGCAAATATCGCTCACCAGTGACAGAAGATTTTTTACCACTTTTAGTCCTCCAGTTTTGATCGCCCCAGTTTTTTAGGGATTGCTGTGGGGCTTTCATTTTTTGGTCTTCGGCTTTGGTTGCGTGTGGCTCAAAGGCTTGCTGGAGGGCGAGTGCTTTGCACCACTCATCAGCTTGGCGCCAACCTTGTGGGTCGCCCCCTTATGCAGTTTGCCAGATGGCAAGTAATGCGGCATATTTTTGCTCATTTGTAGCCTCCACCTTTTTCTTTGTAAGACTTGGCCAAAAGTTGGGCCTTCCTGGCTGACCATTGCCCTGCCGCTGTACCCTGCACCGCCCGACCCTTGATTGACTCAAACAAGGCTTTGCGCATGGTCGGCTTGGTGTAGTTGCCAGCAGCGTTCACACTTGATTTAGGTTTGGCAGGCTTAGCGGCTTTCATTTCTTCGTGCCAATCTTGATCACCAGCATCGGCTTGCCACCCATATCCTCACCTTCCATCGCACTGTTCTCGCCGGCCTCGTAGTCCTCATCCTCATCGCTCTCAGTCACCCAGGCATCGCAGGTGCGGCTGGCCGCGCACTTGAAGTCAAAGATCTCGCAATAGCCGAGATCGGCTTTCTCAATAAACTCCTCGGCATCCCCCTCAGAGCCAATTCCCTTTTCAATGCAGTCGAGCATTGACTCCTCTTGATTGAAAGCTGCGCAGTTACCGCACCGGCTCATCTTGGCGTCTTCGATGTCCACCTCCCACTCGTCTGCCTTTTTCTTCCAAAAGGCAGTATTAGGCAGGTCGGGATTCTCAGGGCCGTAATGGGCGCTATTGATCGCCTTGGCCCTGTTGCGCAGATTGATGGTGATGTCTTGTGTGGCCGTGGGGCAGTTCTCAGCCGCCTCATCGTCACCCATCAACTGGGTCATGGTTTCTTTAATCGTGGCCATCAGCGCATCCCCTTGGTCTTCATGTTCTTGGCAGTCCTGCTGCCGCGCATGGGCAGCTTGGCAGTGGACAGCGCAATGGCCATCGCCTGCTGTGGACTCTTAACAGTCTTGCCGCTGCTGGTCAGCTTGCCCGACTTGTACTCGCCCATCACCTTACCGACTTTTTTCTGGCCTTTAGTCATCATGGTCAAACTCCTTGGTTGCAAATGCCCAATTATGCAGTTCTAGACAGGTTTCGGCGTAAGGGTTGGCTCCACTTGCTGCTGGCCGCTGACCCAAACATCCCCGCCACGGCATCGCTGGCAAAGGTCAAAACAAAGGCGTCAGCCTTGTCTGGACTTGGCAAACCCCTCTTTTTGATCTCATCCTTGCCCTCAATGGCAATTTTGCCTGACGATGTAAAGGTGTAGCGTACTGTGGCCAACTCACTGATCAGCACCTCGTCCTTGGCCAGCTTGCAGTCCCGCGCCTCCAGCCACGCCTTGGCCTTGTACCAAAGCTCGGCCTTCAGATTCCTGTAAGTGCCGCCCATCGCTGGAGACTCGCTCACATTAATCCCCCGCGCCGGCAGCCCCAACTCCCGCAGCCGGTCAACCACGCCGGCCCCCAGGCCGATGCTGTCCACCAGTATTTCCCTCGGCTGCTCACTCGGCGCCAGTGCATTGAACTCTGCCACCACCGCCCCCGTCAGTTGCATCAGATCCAGATTCTTCCAAGTGCGGATGCTCTCGGTGACCACATTGCCCTGCCGCTTGCACAGCGCTGACCTGTCTGAGCCAAACCGCGCCACATCCAGACCCCAGACCATCGGCGCCGTTTTGCTGGCCGCCACATCCCTGTGCAGCGCACTCTCCAGCAGATCCATCGGGATCACTGTATCGTCATCACCCCGCGGGAATTCCCCGATCACCCTGATCCGGTAGACATTGCTCTCCTCGCCATATCTCATGGCCATCTCTTTGACATACTCATCGCTCACCCGTGGCGAGTCGGTGCATGCCACCTGAAAGGTCGTCCACTCCTGCGCCAGCCTTGTATGCGTGTCATAGAAAAACCCGCTGGATCGCACCGGATTGCCCAAAAGCAATGTCACCGCATTGTGGCCGGACATGCTGCCGGCGGCCGCCTCGAACACCTGCTCCGGCACGCCAGACGCCTCATCGGCCACCAGCATCACATACTCAGAGTGAATGCCCTGCAAAGCCTCGGGCTGCTCGGCTCGACTTGTCCTGGCCGAAATAAACATCTCAGTGGGCGCGGCGTTGAACTCAATCCTCTCCTGCTTGACAGTCAGCAAGGACTGCAGAGGCGCAGGCATCGCGTTGATCCACCTCTTCAACTCCGCAAACATTGCGTCATACAACTGGCTTGATGTTGGCGCTGTCACCACCACCTTGACAGGTGATCGGGTCATGAAGTACCAGAGCATTGCCCATGAGCTTGCCGTGGACTTCCCCACCCCGTGGCCGCTTCGCACGCTGATCTTTCGATCTCCACGGGCAATCGCCCCCAAGAACTTCTCTTGCCACGGGTCTGGGTCTACGCCCAGCACCTCCTTGACAAACAGCACGGGGTCGTTGTGGTATCGCTCAACCCACTCGGCAAAGACATTGTTTTTGATCATGTTGCTCTGATCATATTAGCAAGCTCCATATCCAAAGCCCCGTAAAGAACAGCAGCAAACAGACCACCACCAGTGCCACCAGCACAAAGCCAACAACAACACTGCCGATCATCTGCCACGCCTCCGGCACTGGCTCAATATCATCAGGCACTGCCGGATACGCTTTGACCTTGCGCGTCTCCGGCTCAAGCTCGGCATTGGTGAAGTGGCAGTCCATGCCGCAAGTCGGCTGGCGTGGGCATTCCCGATAACCCGTGTCGCACATCCTGATCATGTTGCCACCTCCTCAGTGTTTGCTATGTACGCCTTCAGCCTCTTCACCCGATTCTTGTTATACGCCACCAGTGCTGACGCATATTCGACCCCCGTCTCAGCCTGAAGCAGCGCATGCTCGGCATGCAGCAACTCATGCGCCACGGCCTGAGCCGGCGTCACTGTCTTCATCATCAATCGTAATTCAGTCCACATATATTTCCACATTATCGTTTCTCCCTTTTAATAATTCGACTTATTGTCGTATGACTTACTTCAAATCTAATCGCTATCTCTTTCTTAGTTATTCCCTGATCGAATAACTTTAATACCCTGCTGACAGATATATTTATTCTCGGTCTGCCAGCACCTTTTCTTTTGCCGCCATGACCGCTAATCATTTATATCTGTCCTCTTTAATCGCAAGCTCAATTGAATATTTCATATCTTCACTGATTAACTCGAATATATCCGCGCCATTTACCCAGACCTCAACCAGATATACCTGTTCAGGGATAGCAGGCTCAATAACTACCCCTGCCTCTTTAACTTCAGGCTCTGCGTCCTCCCACTCATACCAGCACTCCAGACTCTGGCGGCACAATCCCGTCACATGTTCATGCATCAACTTCATGCTGTCTCTCCTTGTAATGCCCTGCGGATTGCTTCATGAGAAACAATAACCCCGTGGCTGGTTTTTAAAATTGCCGATATAGCCCGAAAACTAATTCCTGTTGCCCTCATCTCCTTGGCGTACTTCAGCGCGGCCTGCTCTTCAGGCTTGGCGACCAGGACTGCCGCCTGACCCGTGCCTTGGATGGTGTACCCAAACTTGGCCGAGCCACCCAGATGGCCACCAGCCTTGCGCTTGGCAGCTTGACCCTGCTTCTGCCTTTCCTTCAGAACTCTGCGCTCATGGCCTGCGAATGAGCAAAGGATCTCCAGCATGAGCTGCGCGTAGATGTTGCTGCTGTCGGTGACATCCCCGTGGCCGTTGATGATCAGCTTGACGCCAAGCTCCTTGCACTTCTTGATCGACTGCAAGGCATCCAGCAAATCACGGCTAAACCGATCCAGCTTGGCCACGATCACAGTGTCGCCCTGCTGGAGCGTGACGCTGTTGGCCTCCAGCCGTGCAAAGAAGGGGTCAGCGCCACTCACGCCACCATCCTCAATGAACTGCTCGATCACCAGGTTGTGGCTCATCGCGTTGCCGCTGATCTGCCTCTTCTGCTCCTGCATGCTGGTGTTGTCCACCTGCTCTGTAGTGCTGACCCTTACATACCCGTAGACTGTCATAGTTGCGCTCCTTGTTAATTTTTAACTTGTAGCGCAATTATGTATCAGGTTGGCAGGTTGTCAAGGGGTTTTTAAAAAAAATTTTTTTTAGGGGATAAGGGTTGGTAGGTGATTAGTGCCGCATCAGTCGCCCCCGCCGAGGCGCGGGGCGGGGGGGGTCGCGGCGCGGTGGCGGCCAGCCGGCGGCTTCGAGGCGCCAGAATCCAAGGGTTAGCCCTCGTCAATCGTGTCTTTGTCAAGGCCGTTTACGGGCGTGACAATTCTATGCCGCAATGCGTCCAGTGCCAGGCTGCCAAGGTCGATGTTCACCAGAGGCGCAGGCTTGTCAGAGTAGTCCACATTGACCTTGCCAGCGAGCCATGCACGCCTGTCGCAGCGCAGCTTGGCAAGCTGCACTTCTTGGATGTTCGCAGCGTCTGCAATTTCGATCGTTTGCTCTGCTAAACTTTGACCACCGCGCGCGCGCGCCTGTGCGTAGGCCGAGCGGCGCGTCTCGCCGCCTCTGTCAACCCATCTATCGAATGTCGTAACCGCCACACCCAATACCTTGCACAGTGCGGATGTCGTGCCGCCGTTTGCAATGTATTCGAGGATGGCATCCTCACCACCGAACTTGTGGACAGCCTTGTTGGCTACGCTGAGTTCAGCTTTTTTGCTTTGGGCTGCCGAAATGTTGGCGGCGCCTTGGTCGGCCATCTCGGCCAGAGTGTCACGGCTCATGTAAATATTCCTCAATGATTTTGAAACCCTCATTGGCTGACCTGGCAATGACGCACAGATAGCCCTCGCTGTTTAGTTGCTTTGCAAGGCAACCCTGTTCTTTGCTGACAACCCCTATTTTCGTCTTCATCTCCACAAACAACCCGCCAAAGCCCTTGGATCGCTTCAGGACGCACAGATCAGGCATTCCAGCCAGTACCCCCTCACTGTGCAGCCTAACGCGCTCTGAAGCCGTTCTGTCGCCCCCGTTAGGTATTGCGGCAATGATGACATCGGGATAGAAAGCCCTAACGCGCTGCACCAGCTTGACCTGTTCGGCATGCTCAATACTTTTTCTTTTGCGTTTTAGGTCAATTCCCACCATGCTGCTGATTCTACGGACTCAGCAGGCTTTGCGGCATCTCGATCCACAAACAGGTGGCAGCGGTGCGGCACATCTGGAATGCAGTGCAGGTCGGTCTTTGTACAAAAGTCCTGACTGAACGAAACCTTGGCCCATCCGTTCTTGACCAGCACTGATTCAAACATCCACTGTGCAGGCTTTTCGTTGAGCCTTCGCATCTTCTCAAAGTCCTCTGCCGTGAAGTTCCAGCGCTGTATCCTCGACTCCAGATTTCCGCACTTCTTGCACAAAACGCGGTCATCATCTGACCAACCATCTGCATGTGGATAACTTTTCACTGTCAATCTCCTTAGTCGAGGATACCAAGTTGAAGATACCCCCCAAAGGAAAAATCCTCGGTATCCTCGACTTGTCAAGCTCATCAAAAATCGGTGATTAGGCTTGTGATAACCTGTGGATAACTCCACAGGGTTATCCCAAAGCTCCATCTTTGTCGGCGGGACTGTCCCTTCGAGGTCGCGCCGAGGTCGCGCCGACTCCTCGACTTGGATGGAGAGCTAATTTCAGCCCTCATGGTGGCCACCATTGCCCAGCAAATTCCACGCATTGTTTTCTGCATCTGGTGCAAATCTTCTTAGGACTGACTCACCGACCATGCGCTTGATGTCCCCCTTGGAGCTTCCAGGCACGGCTGCGTAGATCTCGGCCCAGTCCAATTTATAGGCATCTGGATGTAGCTTGCATTCCTTTGGGGCGTTTGATCCCTTGCGGATAACGACCCCTTCAGGATGCTCATTCAGGATTGACTGGACGAAAGCAGCCGCCGTATCGCACTTGTCCATGACCCTGATGGACTTGTTTTCTTCAATACGGGCTGCAGCCTCTTGCTTGCGGCTGGACTCGGATGTCGGGTAGGGGATGACTGTGATGCACTGGACATCCTGCATGTTGCCATGACGGGTCAGGACAACCTCGTTGTGGATATGGGTCTGAAAGCTGATCTCACGATGGATTGGCTCATAGCGGGTCTTGATGAGCCGCATGAAGCGGTTCTTGTCATCGTCCATGAACAGGATGGCCGTCAGGGTTGCATCACCCGTGAAGGCACTGGCGCCACGGGCCAAGGCACTGTCGTCACTTGTTTGCGCGGTCTTGGAGGTGTGGGTGATGATCTTTATTGGGGTTAATAGTTGAGTGTAAATAGTCTGCTTAATGGCGGCCATATAACTGCCGACCTCAGAGTTATCATTCTCGTTGTCTATTTCTAATGTGGCATTAGAAGTATCTATTATGAGGAATGGTCGTTCAGTAGTTGTGTGTCTGATGACATTCTCTGCTAGGAGTAATATCTCCGGCACTTTAGATCGTTTTGATTCAATGACGATAAACCAATTGGCGACTTCATCGGCATTTAAATTCCAATACTTTATGTAGGCATAAAGAGATTGTCTGACTTGGCTGGCATCCTCGGTGACATAAAGAATCTTTCTGCGAGATTCTGTTTTAAGTGGTGAGTCTGATAAGGTAAATCCCGCGGCGATAAGGCAGACGGAGATTATTGCTGTGGTCTTGCCGACCCCAGGCTGGCCGGCGGTAACCGAGAAACTATGGGCGAGAAAGCCGTCTATTAAATATTCAACGGGGTAGAGCTTAGTCAGGTCGAGGTTTAACTCTTTCCAGTACGGGGCTGGTTGGTCTGTGGCTGTTGGCTGGTCACCGGCGACTTGAGCCTGCTGCGCTTGGATGTAGTTGGAAAAATCCTCGACTGCCGACTTCCGGTCAGCGGCTTTTGATGGTGGAGCGTAGCCGCCTTGCTTTGCATGATGAAACAGCGTGCCGATGGATACGCCCTTGCCTTGGTGGAAGCTCTTCCAGTGCGTGTCGATGTCCTGCTCTGACTTGTACTTAAAGCCTTGGCTGCTCCAGTTCGCCCAGAGTTCATGGCCTTGGGCGCCAAAGGCCGTGTGCAGCGCTTGGCCAATCTCAATCCATGTCGTGTAATCGCTGTCAGGGTTGATGAAGTACAGTGCGGCTGCAGCCTTGCTGTAGTCATCAGTGGAGCTTGACAGGGTTGGCTGGTACTCCTGTTTAGGCCGCGGCACTTCAACCGGCTGGTTGGAGTTGTCCTGCTCAATCACGCCCCACATTGTCAAGAGAGACAGCAGGTTGTCATGGGTTTCATTTGACAACTTGCCGACCAGCTTTGAGCCGGACAGCAGCACTGACTTGCCCGGGCTTGTTGGCAGCCCAAACACCTCAATCTCTTGGCCGCCGCCCAGCTTGTACTTGGGCTTGATCTTGTCCAGATCCTCATCAGCCACGAACAGGAAGACATGCCGACCTCTGCCGGAGACGCTTACCTCCGTAAGTTGATCCTGCTGCTTGACCCACTCACCCATGCGCTTAATGGCAATGTTGGTTGCACCTGTTGAGTGCTTCATGTCCACATCAAGGCAGACAAGGTACGCGCCTTGGCTCATGGCTGGGGTCTGCATCACGATGCCCAGATAGTTGCCGGCTGGCGCGGCATCCATAGTCAGCACCTCGGATGCTGAGTAAAGCTGGTCTGGTGGCGTGTCACGCGCCACACCTTGGCCGGACTTCTTGTAAGGGATCTTCTTGCCATCGGCTGTGGTGGCAAAGGTGCAGAAGACTGCACTCGGATGCTGCTCAATCAGCTTGACAGCAATGGCCTGAGAGTTTGAAAACTCGGTGTCGATTTTGGGTAAAATGCTCATGTTGTTAACTTCGCAGTTGATGACAAGTTGTTCTCCTTCTGGAGTGATCCAGTTACCCCTGATGGTTCGCGCCGTCAGGGGTTTTTATTTGGGAGGTTGATTCTATTCCTTGGCCTTTTCTTTCACCAAGCTGGCAGCAGCATGCTTCTCACCGATCAGGTCTTCGCTGATGGTAATGTCCAGCTTGGCAATCGCCGAGGGACTCTTGAGATCAAATGCCTGCGGGTAGGACTTCAGAGCCTCAAAGGCCAAGGCGTCAGACTTCCAAAACTTGGTCTTGCGACCTGGTCGCAGTGCCCAGCCTTGGATGGTTGACCCCTCGGTGATCTGACGCTTTGCTGACTCCAGCACTGCATCCGACCACAGCGCTGCAAGCTGGGCAAGTTCAATCATGTCGGGCGTAACGGCTGGGACTGTTATGGCCTCATCCTTGTCGGCCTGCTTCACAAGGTCTGCAAACTCTTTACGGGCGCTGTCCTGCACCTTGGCACGCATGGACGGGCAGATGGGCTTGGCCTTGCAGTAGCGGCAGGCACTGGTGGACGGGTTGGTCGGTGCGTCATCGGTCAGCGCAAGATTGGCAGCGGCCAGCAGGTCATGGCCGTGCGAGATCAGGTCAGTGCCGCTGACTGTCCACTTGCTGTGGCCGGCGCGGGGCTGGAAGATGTGCATGGTGCATTGGATGGATGCAGGCGCATTCAACATGCGCATAACGCCCAGAGCGTAGGTCAGCATCTGTTTGTTATCCTCGGCCTCGACCAGCACTCTGCCCGTCTTGAGATCGACAATATGTAAATGGTCTTTATCCACCAACACGGCATCGGCAGTGCCGCCAAGGGATTGGTGCAGCGTCTTGAGGCCGGCGTCCACATTCACCTCGATCATGCGCTTCCTTGGGTTTTCCACCAGCGTGTTGATGAAGGTGGCGTACTCGTTGGCCATGTCGATGTGGTCAGCGGGATAGTCTTCTGCGTTGACCGCCTCACCCCGCAGAATTTTTTCGGATAGCTCATGGATAGCCGTGCCAATTGCAGCCGCCTCACCGGCTGGCTCATAGGGCATCTTCTCTTCAAGCCGGTAAGAGCCTGGGCAGCTCATCACCCGATCCATGCGGGATGCTGAGAGACGGGCGTGTTTTCGGTCAGTGTGCTGGGTCATTGCTGGGCCTTTTTGTTTGTAAAACTTAATGCATCTGAAATGTTTGAAAGCGTGTATTCATACACTTTTACATTTGATGCTCCATGATGCTTTGCGTAAGATTTAATGTCTTTTTGTACAGCCGTTTTACTGCCGTACTGTATTGATTGTTTTTGACCAGAATAAGCAGAAACAAATTTGACAATAAAAAACTTTTTCACAGCTTTCTCCTTTAAATAATCTGATTAACGATATTCTGCTTTTTAAGCACCTTGCCCAGCACATTGTGGTCAAGTGATGCCCTGATCGTCAGCAGGTAGATCACCGGCTTGACGCCTGACTTGTTGATGTTCTCCACCCTGCTAGATGCTTGTTCCAGCGCAGAGGTTGACCAGGTGCATTCGACAAAGACAATCGTGTCGGCTGCACTCAGGTCTACCCCTTCAGACATGGCCGCAATGTTGCCCACGATCACCTTGGTCTGGCCAGACTGGAATGCCGCAATGTTCTCTGTACGCTTGGCACTTGGCGTGTCGCCCACCACCACCACCGGCTTGTGGTCTTTGAGTTCCTCAACCAACCCTCTGACCACATCCTTGTGGTGCGCGAACACCACCACCGGCTCACCAGATTGCAGCAAATCGCTGATGAATTCGGATGCCGCCTTGATCTTGCGCATGCCACTCTCTTTCATAATCTCGGCCAAGCCCTCAAAGGCCAGCAGGGCGTTTGGATTGGCGACCAAGGCATCGGCATCAAAGGATTGTTCGCGCTTGTCCACGGGCAGGTCAAAGGTCACCAGGCTGACCTGTGGCTCTTTGTAGTCCATGAAGATGTCTTCTTTCCTGCGCCGCAGGACAAAGGGCCGCATCAGTGCTTTCAATTCGGGGATGTTGCTAGCACCGCTGACATCCAAGCCCCAGGGCGCCGACCACATCTTGGCGTAGCGTGCAGCAAAGTCAAACCAGCCGCCCCTGTAAATGCCCAAGCCATGCAAGATTGGCCAGAGTTCGATGGGCCGGTTGGGGATGGGCGTGCCGGACAGGGCATAGACCCGATCAATCCTCTTCATCATCAGCATCGCCGCCTTGGTGCGGATGGCCTTGTTGTTTTTGAGGCGGTGGCACTCGTCAAACACCACAGTTTTAATTCCTGTAAAAGCCGTGACACTGCTCAGGATGTCGTAGTTCACGATGGTCACGCCACTGGCAATAATCTCTGCCGCCTGCTTCTTGCCATTGATGACTTTCACTGGCACTGACGGGTCGAGCTTGGTGAATGCCGCCTCCCAGACTGTCTTGGCAATGGCTGGGCAGACAATGATGGCCGGCAGGTGCTCGAGAGCCGCGGCCGCGGCCGGCAGGGTCTTACCCACGCGGGGCTGGTCGGCAAGGATGCAGCGCCGGTTGACCAGTAAAAAGTCTCTGGCCTCTTCTTGATGGGGGAACAGTTTCATCGTTTTCCTCGTTTTCACCGGTTTATGGAATCTTGATTGTGGCCGATAAAAAAACAACATGCAAGAAAAATTTGTGCTAAAGTGCAAATGCCCGACCGCCTTGGTCAGGCTGAAAACCAGAAAACGATCAACCAAAAGGAAACGATCAAATGTCAACAAGAGTCACAACCGGCGAGGTGCGCACCTCCTACTTCTCAGGCTTGCAGAGCCGCAAAAACGAAATGAATGGCAAGGATGAGTACAGCACTCAGATCCTCATTCCAAAATCCGACAAAGAAACCCTGACCGCTTTAAAGGCAGCAGCCAAAGAGGCACTGGTCGCCAAGTTCGGCGACAAGATCCCCAAGAATGTGCGCAACCCTTTGCGTGATGGCGACACTGAAACCAAGACAGACGGGGCGCCACTTGGCAAAGAGTACGCCGGCCACTTCTTTTGCAATGTGAAGTCAACCGCCAAGCCTGGTGCTATTGACGCCCACGGCAATGACCTGATTGGCTCTGACGATATTGTCAGTGGCGACTATGTGCGGGTGAGTCTGAATGCCTATGCCTACAGCCAAGCTGGCAACAACGGCGTGTCGTTTGGCCTGAACAACATCTTGTTGCTCAAGAAAGGCCAGCCTCTGGGCGGCTCCAAGCCAAGTGCCGCTGATGACTTCGGCATCGGCAAGTCGGCTGCACCAGCCGCCGCTGCCGCCGAGTCCTCAGACTGGTGATTTTTGATCAATCAACTTGTGCAGCGCCTGCTCAAGTTGGTTGACTGAATCCCACAGAGGCTTGACAGACCCAGACATCCAGCGGCTCACCTGCGGCTGCTGGATGCCAGCCTCACGGC
>Ga0209246_10000396_pt1 | contig 18776 bp, 18 predicted proteins | sample LauGreSpBDMM15SN_2_FD_187560 | JGI IMG/M metagenome (GOLD analysis project Ga0209246, IMG submission 187560) | Freshwater lake microbial communities from Lake Michigan, USA - Sp13.BD.MM15.SN (SPAdes) (version 2) | ecosystem: Environmental > Aquatic > Freshwater > Lake | place: Lake Michigan...
AATGGGTGTCTTATGAGGTTCTGATGGAGGGGCTGAAAATACCACTATATCTTCTGGAATATTTGTCTGTAAAAAAAGATTATTAATGCTATCTGTTTTATTTGCATATATCTTGTAAACTATATCACCATAATATATATTAAGACGTATACTCATATAGTCTATATTCCTGAAGAAAGTTTAGATAGGTCTAAACAACTCACCTCTCGTTCTTATAGAGATTGTAGTATTATGGCAGCGAGGGATGATTCGCTAAACAAAATACTAGAAGTCTATGAACAACCAATCTTGTTCTCAGTAACAGATACATCTGGTTATGCCATGCAGCCAAGAGAAATCAAGGTGCCTCTTAGACCACATCAGCTAGCAATGATTAATGCGATGCTTTTAAAGGAGAAAAGCTGTATTGAAGGATTTGAAGTAAAGGGTGAAACACATTATAGTCAGACGGCAATCTTAGGAGATAAAGTTGGTTCAGGTAAAACATTAACAACCCTCGGATACCTAGCTCATAAAAAAACAAATCCGATTACATCTGTATTTAATAGAATTAATGTCAGATCTCAGACGACTTTCTGGAGCCAGAAACCAGTCTACAGTACTGAATGTTCAGGAAATACTCTCATTGTAGTTCCTCATACACTGTTCCACCAGTGGAAACATGCAATTTCTACACAGACCAGTTTATCATTCTTTGAAGTGAAGACAACAAAGGCTCTAGATAAAACAGATTTTAATGATCTAGTTAAAACTCGCGACATAACATTGATGTCAAATACCATTATAAAAACATTTATGGGAACAGAAGAACGTAATAATATACAGTGGTCTACTGTTATCTTTGATGAAGTAGATAGTATTCATTTTACTTCTACTGTTCCCATGCCCAAGGCAAATTTCTATTGGCTTATAACGGCCACTTGGCCAAATATGTTATTCCAGGGTCTCTATATGTATATTTCTAATACATTTTTACAGCAGAGAGCAGTAGCAGGTCTTCATCCTGAATTAGTTGAACTTTTACACCAGGATCAGGTGACCAATGGATCCAATTACTATTCCAGATATGATGTGAAGAGTGCAAATTTCTTTTCTGAATTTATATCAAAACATCCTTCTAGAGGCCATCTCGTGCTACGCACAAATGGGGCCTTTATGGAACAAAGTTGGAGATCTCCACCTATTGAGGAAAATCGTATTATTTGTGAGGCTCCCATAAGCCACAGAATTATAGCGCAATATGTAAACGCGGAAATCCAGGAACTCTTACACGCAGGAGATATTCAGACGGCTCTAGAAAAACTAGGTGTTAATAATACATCTCAATCTACTCTAATTTCAGCCTTATGTGAAACAAGAGAAAAAGAGCTTGACCGTCTTGAAAAGACCTTGGCATTCAAAGAGACTATTGAGTATTCTACACCTCAATTAAAAGAACAAGCTATTAATTCTTTAAAGACAAAAATTTCGTCAATTAAGGAACAAATTGCTTCCTTGAAACAACGTATATTGCATGTGAAAGATGAAATTTGTGCAATTTGTTTTGATGAACCAAAGGTTCCTACATTTGTTTTATGTTGTGAACGTCTATTCTGTGGAGCCTGTATTATAAATTGTATTCAGAGAAATCCATCGTGTCCCTTGTGTAGATCGGCACTAGATTACAAGCGTCTGAGACAACTAGATACAGAAGCTAATTCAGAGAAAGAAGAAGTTCCTATGAATCAACTAATTGAAAATAAAAAACCAAAGAAGAAAGATGCTCTTTTGAAACTCATTTCAGAAACAAAGGGTGGGCGTTTTCTAGTTTTCAATAGATATGATAATCCTTTCTTAGAGATTGAAGGAGAATTACTACAGCGTGGAATTAGAGTAGCAACTGTAAAGGGAAATAAGGATCATATCTCAAGTACCTTGAAGCAATTCGAAAAGGGAGAAATTCAAGTTCTCTTAATGAATAGTATGCAGGCGGGTGTAGGAATGGATCTGAAGTCTGCTACGCATGTTGTTCTAATGCATTTAATGAAGACTGAGGAAGAAAGACAGATTATTGGTCGTGCTATTCGCCTTGGGAGAACAGAACAACTAAATTTAGTTCGTCTTTTACATGAGGGTGAAGAGAGAACTCAATCCTTATAAATACATAATTGTTTAGGAATACTAATCGACTCTATTTTCTTTGCTTGAGCAGCCGGTATTTTAGTCTGACGGCCTTGAACGACTTGATTTAAAATCATTGGAATATCTTCTATTGCGCATGCATGCTCATCTGAAAACTGTATCATCTGTTTCCATGTATTGTACATAGATGATTGTCTTGTTAGAACTTGTGTAAATTGTAGCTGCGATGGTGTTGTTATTTTGGTAACTGGATATTCAGATAAGAACGCATTTGTAATTTTTAACTTGAGTTGAAAGCTCGGTCTCAATAAATTCCAGTTCTGATAGAAAAAAGCCCAGTAATCTGCCTTATCACTCAAGTCAAATAAAGTCAAGAATTCCTTGTAATGCGTCCAAGGATCTTCCGCTGAATCTAGTCTTTTATGGATATTCTCGTGAACACAAAGACCAGACAGATTTCCTAGATTATTCTCAACTTCTGGAATTATAAGAGGATCCCAGAAATCATAGAGACATGAATGGCTAAATCTCAAGATTTCTGTACTTGGTTCCTCGTCTTGAATTTCATCACCTGTCAATTCAGGCGTCTCACCATCCTTAGTTTGACCCTGGTAAATCGAGACAGAGTCGCATCCCTGTAACGATCTTAAGATGACACGTAAATCTGCACTTGCTAATACCTCAGGCCTTAAAGTTTTCCCTAACCAAGTTTGTACAGTTTGTACAGGAAATTCCATCTGAATATAGGTACTCAGACGAACAATATGCTGATAGGCCCGACCCTTAATTTCATTACAAATTAAGAGCAATGGATGTGTAGTATTCCCTGGTTTCCATGCACGCATATAATCTAATAATTCACTTAGACCGCCCTTCTCTCCTAAGCTTAGACCGTCAATCTCATCTAACAAAACGGCCAACTTGTGTTGATTGCTCGTAGGAGACATAGCTTCTAAGACGGATTTTTGAACTAGAAGAGGAATAATTTGCTTCTTGAATGCTTGTCCAGAACGCGTATGACTTGCATTTAATTCAACAATTCTATATGTTTGTTGTTTTAAGATTTCTCGAGCCAACGTTGTCTTCCCTACACCAGGAGGACCTACAAGAAGAAAAGCAGCAGTTGTCGGTGTTTGTAACCATCGTCTGAGTGAATCTTCTACACTCGGATGAAGGCTTGTATAATTCATCTCCTTTGTTTCCAGAGATACTCTTTAAACTTGGCTATGACGCATTAATCGCAGTGATTAAACAGAAATTAGACAACGTTCTTTATCTTGAGAATCTTTCTCGTGTTTTCCAATTCCAACACAGACATCTCCATCATAAACACCCTCCCATGTTACTCCAGCATCTCGGCAGCGATCACAGATTGCTTGAAGTTCAGCTACACTTTTCGCGTTAGAAACATCAGTAGATGTATATTGGAATACTTTACTTGATTCAGAATGCTTTAATGAATTAATTGCAGATTTTTCCGTCTTTCTTATACCAGATGCTGATTTACTTACACCCGACATATCAATACATCCAGGCTTTTGACCGCCGCCATCTTGTATAGATGCTACATATGTTAAATAATCCGGACACATATTTATTACAGGAGGCCAGTTCTTAGGTTTATTTATTCTAGAACCAAACCAACGTAGACCAAAATATACCAAAATAACTAGTGCGCCAACTGCAAATATAACTCCACGCACTTGGCCGGTAGAGTATACTTTGTTTGTCCCGTAGACAAGACCTACAATACTTACTAGAATGTAAAGAACTAGGTACCAGTTTACTTTGGCTAAGTCAAGACCAAATACAATCATACTACTATTCACTTTTAGAAAAAGTGAACCAAAAGCATTTTGGTTTTGGAAAAAAGCCAGCAAAAACTAAAACCCAGAAGCACTTGAAAGTCTAATTTCTTTTTATATAAATCAATAACCAACATATTCAAAAATTATGTCATTCAATGACTAAGTTTTTGAGTATATATTTTTTCTAAAAGGTTATTTACATAAGGAGGCCAGGGAGGTAGGCGACAGGCGCGGGCGCGGCGGCAGAAGCAAGCGCATTGCCAGTCGCAAGCTCAATATAGCCAGTTAAGTAGGGGCCCTTTGAGTCTTTTGATCCAACAACACCCGCAGAGAGGGAAGGCGCAACGAGCTGAACCTTGCGGAAAGTGCGGTTAGAAGAGACAACCGTCTTGCCCATGTCCTTGAGGAGACCACCAGCACCAAGGGAGCTGATAGTGGAGAGATACTTGGAACTCTCGGTAGTTTCATCCCATGCAGCTTCAGAGAAGGCACCCGCACGGAATGAACCACCCGCACCATCACCACCCGTATACTGTAGGACCTTGCCTCTGCAGTCACCGAGGGGGACGAAATAGCCGTTGGATTGCTTAGGACCTTGAGAACCAGATGCCATTGCTTATACTTCCGGCCTAGAAAAAAACTTTCAATAACCCCGAATTTTTACGCCGTAGGGAAACTTGTCTACAATCAGAATGGAATCCCAGGATGCCTTTGTTTTTCCGAATACCAACCCAACGCCGGTAGGTGGAATGAATGGTCGTGTTAATCTATCGGCGCCCTCTGGTGCCGGTGGCAATGCCGAAGTCCCTGGATTTTCTCATAGAACTAAAACGGAGGCAGTGTTTGCAACTGACGCACTTCGTGGAAACTGGGAAGTTAACGCACTATCAAAGGCATTTTTCAGCAAAGAGAATGCAATAGCAATTCAGAATGGAATCCGTAAGGCCGTATATGATAAATCTGGATCCAAAAAATACGTAATCGATGATCAATCCATGGATGAATTAACCATTATCATGCGCACTATGTATCTCCAATACGCTCAGAACTTGCCCCATGATATTGCCGGTCAGGTTTCTGATTTAAATGAAAAAGTAATGAACTGGTCTGTTCCTCATATTTTATCAGCCGTAGATCATTACCATTATTATTTGAACGACATCAGCCATATGCCGGTGCCTCTTGCGAGATCCGTAAGCTTGAGTTCTGCTGGAACAAAGTCACTGGCTCAAAATCCCTTCGTATAGGGGCGTAGCCCCTATGACCCCATCCATAGATGTATATCTGATACTATGGATTGAGGGTTCGGGGTCTTAGGGCGTTAGGCCCTAACTTTTAACTTCAAAACCTTCTTTACCTCCTTCTTCATAGGACTATCTGATTTAGCAGCCTCGCGTGTCGCTTGTAGCGCCACCCAAGACTTCTCAAATGTATCAAGGTCCCGGAGCCACAGGTTCTCTGCACTCGTTGCCTTCAGCAACTCAAGAGCAACCTTAGCAGCCTCTACATGCTTACGCGCATCCTCAACTGCCGAAGACTTCACTCGATCCATACGCATCTTCAACAAATACTCATAGCTATCAACGCTATCAGGCTTATCCATACAATCAAGTGCCGGTAGCTTTTGCTCCTTCAGAGCCAAGACGATCTGCTCATCCGACTTGCGCCGTAGATCCATGCGATCCTCGAGTAAAGCCAGGAGGAACCGTGCCTTCGCATCATACTCCACAAGCTCACGATCAAGACGAGCAAGCTCTAGAGCCTTACGGGTCTCATAGCCGGTGAGGCGAACCTGATAGTAATCCTCCATCATATCACCAACAGTGCCGTAGCGCTTAATCTTCATCTCAGGACTGAAACAGACCATATTAGTCGTGTGCCATGTCGTGTTCAGCTGCAGCATCTTCTCAGCTGCTGTAGCATCTGTGCGCATCTCAAAGTAAGTGTCCGTATCGAAATACAGAATGAACTTGACCTCCGTATCATTGTATAGGTCATCGAATGATTCTAGAATGGGCTTTACCCCCTTCTCCTTATCACCAGTACACAGGGTATCAAGATACGCCTTGTAATCCTTAGTCCACGTGCCTACAGGAAGCTCAGTCACCGTAATCGTGTGCTTGACATCATCCCAGGTCGCCTTACCCTTGGTCACCCAAGTAGTATCTGCAGTCCTGTGAATTGTGCCAGTGAACCCATACCACCAGGGCTGGAGGATGAGACCTGCGAGAGTAGGCCGGCGCAGGAACAGGCGATCACGCAGCAGTGAAAGCACATCGCTGGGATTGTGAGGAGGGATATTGCTCGAGAAACCCGTGCCAATCCCTAGAGCCCCATTGATAACGAGCAGAGGAACCACAGGCTGATAGAACTCAGGCTCCACAATCTCACCATCATCATCGATATGCTTCAGGATGCCCGCGTCATCCTTCTTGAACATAGAGTCCACGATGGGCTCCAAGAGGGTATGGATGTATCGGGGCTGAGCCGCATCCTGGCCACCCATCAGACGAGACCCAAACTGACCATTGGGCACAAGCAAGTTCAAGTTATTGGAACCCACAAAGTTCTGAGCCATACCAGTAATCGTAGAATTCAGAGATGCCTCACCGTGGTGGTAAGCAGCGTGCTCTGAAACATAACCTGCAAGCTGCGCAACCTTAATCTCTGAACGTAGACCACGCTTCAAGCAGCAATACAGGATCTTACGCTGGGAAGGCTTGAGGCCATCCATTACGTGAGGCAGAGACCGCAGATTATCAGCGTTCGAGAAGTGAATAAGCTCATCGTGAACAAAGCGATTGTAAGGGATCTTGCCACCCTTAATAACTGCAAGAGTTCTGCGGGGATCATACGTCTTCAGCCACTCCTTACGGTCATCAGCACGCTTCTTTGAAAACGCAAGACAGATAGCATCATCTGACTCACCATCCCACTCATACTTCATGTCAAACAGATCCTTGAACCACTCACGAGCCTCCTGGGCTGTAGAAGTGCCTAGACCCTTGTAATACTTCATGGTTGCACCCTTCACGGCATTGTCGCCACCATTGGCCTCTCGCCAAGTCTCAAACTCACCCTGTGAATAGAATGACTGAACGACACCACGACGAGTTAGCTTGAGTAGAGGCGTCGCCAAGCAACACAGGAAACCCTTCTGAAGCAGAGAGGGCCAGAAAGTGTGGAAGAAGTTCATAAGAAGGCCCTTGATGTGTGATCCATCATGATCCTGGTCAGTCATAATCATAACTCGACCATAACGAAGCAACTTAGCATCTTGATAGACCTTGCCCTGCTCAAGACCAAGGATCTTCTTGATTGACGTTAGCTCCTCGTTCTTGTTGAACTTCTCCTGACTGATGTCCTTCACATTGAGCATCTTGCCACGAAGAGGGAAGACACCCCACTTCTCACGACCGACAACTGCAAGACCTGCGATTGCGCTAGCAGCAGCTGAGTCACCCTCAGTCAGGATCAAAGTAGCCTCAGGAGATTTGGCTGTGCCGGCCCACAGAGCATCCTCGAGCTTAGGAAGGCCACGCAAATTCTTACGCTTAGAACCATCAGTCTTCTTGGCGTCCTTAGCTGACTTGGCATCAAGGATTGACTGGGCCTCCTCAAGAAGGCCAATCTTTACGAGCAGATCGTGCATCTTATCAGACTTGAAGATAGAACCAAACTTTGACGCAGGCGTTGTCAGGGTCTCCTTGGTCTGTGAGTCGAAGGCGGGGTTCACAATGGTCGAGTTAATGAAGAAGACAACTGAATCCTTCAGCTGGGAAGGCTTGATGTCCACCTTCTTCTTCTTTGCAAGATCAGTGAAATTACCGAGAACAGTCTTCAGCACCGTCTCAACGTGCTTACCACCCTTGCGCGTATTAATGCCGTTCACAAAGGAGATATGGCGGTCATCGGGAGACTCGTCCTCGGCAAACAAGTTCTTCGCTAGAACAGCACCCACCTCCCAACGCTCACCACAACGCTCGTATGCATGTGTAGTGCCATCACGGATGAACAGATTAATGAACTTCTCAAAGGTATTATTTGGCACGAGAGCACCATTCCAAGTCACCTTGACCTCCTTACCCGCCATGGCACCAAGCTCAATAGCACGAGTGTGGAGAACCTGGAGCATTGCATCCACGTCAAGGCCAGGGAACCGAGCAAGGTCAGGCTCATAGGTAATCTTGACGAAACCCCTTGTTGCCTTGTCCTTTACGATAGAAGGCTTCCCAGCAATAGCCATGTGATCCTGCCAGACCTGAGTGTAAGTCTGACCTGATGCAGGATGTCTAGTCTTCAGAGTAAAGCGCTTGCTGAAGATGTTGGTAAGCTTAGCACCATAACCGTTCTTGCCACCGACAATCTTCTCCTCATTCTTATCGTAGTTGCCACTGGTTAGAAGATGACCGAAGATTAGCTCAGGAGCGTAGACCTTGTGCTCGACATGCATCTCAATGGGAATGCCGTCGCCGTCATTCTCTACGTCTACGATAACCTTAGTCTTACCACTGTCGTCGGTAATACGACTGACGCTAACGTCAATATGCTTAATAGGAAGCTTACCAGGAGCCTGCGAACGAACAAGCGCATCCCGAGCATTCACGATGATCTCGTCGAAAATCTTGTAGAACCCTGGATTGAAAGCCACCTTACGGTGGACCATCTTACTTGTAGAAACGTCATAGACCCAGCGAATTTCCTCATGGGTCTCAGTGCTGCCGACATAAGTGTCAGGAAGCTCAAGAATATGTTCGCGGTGAGTATGCTTCTTATATTGGTCAGCCATGGTTTGTATGTCAAATCAAGGGTCCCCCTCACGGGTCAATTTTTCGAGGCAAATCAAATATAATCTAAATAAGAGGTAAGAAGAATGGTTTCTATAATCACGGCTTGTTCTAGGCCGCAGAATTTAATGGAAATCTATAGATCAATTGAATTCCAGAAAGTAGATAAATGGTATATTATATATGATACATCAAAATGTAGAACCTATGACTTTATATTCGCTTCAGATCTAAATGCAAACAAAATAGTGGAACTCACTTGCGACCAACTTGGATTTGCAGGGCATCCTCAGATAAATTTTGCCCTAGATTTAATCAAAGATGGTTTCGTCTACATCATGGATGATGACAATATATTCCATCCTGTATTCTGGAAATTAGTACCAACCTTAGATAAAGATTCAGTTTATACTTGGGATCAAAATAGAATTCAGGAGAAACGAATTCTTAAGGGAGGTCAAATTGAAGAAGAGAAAATAGATACTTCTCAATTCATTGTACCCAGGGACTTAATTGGAAATACGAGATGGGCTATCACGAAGTCAGCAGGAGATTTCAGATTCATCAAACAAATCTTTAGAAAGGCAAAAGATAAATTCAAATATATTCCGAAAATAGCCTGCTACCATAATTTCATTAAAAAGGTACGGGTTGCAATTTGTTTTTTTGGATTAACAAGATCATTAAAATTCACTTTGCCATCAATTGAGAAATTCGTCCTTGGACCATTAAAGGCTCATAATATCAAGTATGACACCTATTTACACAGTTACAAGATGAAGACGCCTTACACAAATCCCAGAGCAGGAGAATCAGGAATTACTCTGGATACCAATGAATATAAGATGCTTGAACCAGATTTCCATATGTTAGAGGATAAAGAAATGGTTTCAAAGCGTCTGGATTTACAAAGCTACAGAACCAAGGGAGACCCATGGGGAAAAGAAAAGGCAGCAATTCCAGGAGACTTTACAACCTTGGATAATCATATCTTGTATCTTTGGTCTCAGAATCAACTAGTTCAGATGGTTAAGCAAAACCTAAAACGTTATACACATATTATCTTTTGTAGACCAGACGTCCTTTACCAAGTTCCCCTTCAAATCAATTGGTTCTCCTTCAAATCTGATAAGATTTGCATTCCAAACTTTGGTCTATGTGGAAATGTAAATGACAGATTTGCATTGGGTCAACCGAAACAAATGATATCCTATGGCCAAAGATTTGATGAGGCTCTAGAATATTCTAAGAAGAAGCCATTGGCTTCCGAGGCCTTCTTGATTGCAACAATGAAGAAACATAAAATCAAATATGAACATGTGAACTTCTATTTTACACGGGTTAGAGCAAATGGAGAGAAAAATGGAATGGATTTAAATCAAATTCGGGCTTTGACGCGTAGAAAGAGACTTTCAAGTAAAAAGAAAGGAACCAGAAAGCATTTCAAGGGTCATATAGAGATTTCAAGCCTTTGAATTAATTTCCTAGCCTATAATAAATGGGTTGCGATTCTTGTAAACAGTTTGGTGGATCTTCAGTTCCAGTACTTAAGGGATGCTCAAGAACAAGAAAGTCAAGAGGAGGTGCTATGCCTTTATCATATTTGAACCAAGGCTACCAAGGACCCAGCGCCCCAGCTGGTTCAGATAGACTTATTTCCGAGCCTCTTTTGGCTAGACCATCCTTGAATCACACTGGGGGCAGGCGAAGCCACAGGCGAAGCCATACGGACGGAAAAAGAAAGTGTACAAAAAAGCATAGACATACGAGAAAATGCTTAAAAAGAAAGGGTGGGTTCTATCCCTCGGCAATGGGTGGCTTAATAAATAATGGTGCCAGATTACTTCCTGCTGCAGGTGTTCAAGCATATCGTATGGTGCGTAATTACAATAAGTCAAGAAAATCAAGAACCTAAATATTATCATTAGAAAATTCAAACCTTGACTTTATACTCAAAAGTCAAGGTTTGCCCTAAAGCCAGGGTTTGCGTTATTTCGCCTAAAGCCAGAAAGCGTCCGACAAGGAGAAGGGATGAGTACCATACAACAAAAGGCCACACCGAACGCCAACGGAAACCTTTTTGAAGTGAAGACGGTTCAGTCAGGTGCTTTCCGCACGTTGATTGAAGCGCTGAAGGAGATTTTGACTGAGGCCAACCTAGAGTTCGACTCACAGGGAATGAAGATTGTTGCAGTGGATGAGACCCACACTGTTCTTGTTTACCTAAGACTACATGCTGACCGCTTTGAGAACTTTTATTGCCCGGTGAAGCATGTCCTGGGTGTGAACATGATTTATCTATTCAAGCTCATTAAGACAATGGGCAACAATGATAGCTTGACGATCTACTTGCCTGCGAATAACCCGAATAAGCTAGGAATTCGTATGGAGAATACGGAGAAGTCTCAGGTCACGAACTTCTTCTTGAAGCTCTTCGACACTGATGTGGAGGATATCAGTATCCCCAGCTTGAATTTCACCAGTATCATCCATATGCATAGTGCGGATTTCCAGAAGATTTGCCGAGACATGAATGTTCTTGGTGAGAAGATGGAGGTGACAAGTTCAGGAACTAACTTGATTTTCAGATGTGTAGGTGACTTCGCTGAACAGGAGACTGTAATAGCAGATAACCAGGCATCTATGAAGGTCCAGACAAAGGGAACTACCACGGAAATTGTTCAGGGTGTTTTCCAGTTGAAGCACTTGGTTCTCTTTACGAAGTGCACGACTTTGTGCCCCAGTATTGAGCTTTACTTGAAGAATGACTATCCTCTCATCTTGCGATACATGGTAGCCAATCTTGGAGAGGTGAAGCTGGTTTTGGCTCCAATTAAGAATAAGAAAGAGTAAAGCTTTGTTGAACAAAGTAAGCTTTGTTGAACAAAGTAAGCTTTGTTGAACAAAGTAATGTGCGTTCAAGTAATAAAATTGATATCACGTGATACTTATAGAAAAGTACCACACGATATGGAATTTGAGTTTCCTCAAAATGACCCTGCATTTCAAGCAGCACCGATGCAGCCGGTTCAGCCGGTTCAGCCGGTTCAGCCTCTAGCGCAAGCACCTGTTGTCCAAGAAACACAAAATTTACCTATTCAATTCTGTATTAAGACTGTTATGAATGGAAGAGAGGGATATTATCTGATGCGCTGGTCCCACGGTGGACATGATGCTAATAATAAGATTGTTCATATTCTAAAACCGGCAAATCATCATAATCGATATTACAATATTTCCAACATGGCTAGAACAAGACGATGGAATGATATTGTTTCTAGAAAGAACAGTGGAACAATAAGTAGACCAGCCCGATGGATGTTTACTGGTTCTCGTCTCATATTTGAGGATGATAGAATTCCAATCATTCAAATGACACCAATGAGCACTACACTTCCTCAGATAAAGCCATATTCCTTCATTCCTATTACTCAACCTGTACAACCTGTACAACCTGTACAACCTGTACAACCTGTGCCAAATCTACAACTACCTGCTCACATAGCTGCAATGAATGTACCTCGGAATACGATAAAGAAATTCCCTATTACAACTATTCCTCAGCACATCGTTATGGCTTTACTCCGTGATGCTGCTATGCAAGAGGAAATTTGTCCAATTACATCCGAGGAAATCGACGTGACGAATGGTGCCGTCACATCCTGCTTTCACCTCTTTGAGAAGAATGCTATTATGCAGTGGCTTCTGATGCCAAACTCACGTGATAAATGCCCTGTATGTAATGCTCAATGTAATTCATTTACACTTACAGACGAGCCACCTCCTCTCGATATGACGTCATAATAAGTGAAAAAATTGAAGCTATTAACAGTAATATTTTTGCATATAAAACTATCAAGCTAACATGACTACGCCTATGCCTAAGTTCTTCTGTGTTGAAAATTCGGGCTACTATAAGGTCTATATGAACAGTATTTACAAGTCGTCTGCAACACTCGACCGAGAAGTCAGTGTTATCTGGCCGCAGGATAATATTGTTGCGAGGACTATGACAATCAAGCTGAGAAATGACCAGGATAAGAGTACGACTTACAGAAAGTGGAATGGTAAGGATTATATTATGATGTCATGGTCATTCACTGGATCTTCTATTGACATGTCATTGAATGACAGACATATTACGATTTCCTGTCCTGTTATTCAAGTGTCAGACCGCAGTATGCTTCCATTCAACACGTGTTCGGTTAAACCTTCTAGAGAGACCTTTCAGGATGAAGATGACCACTCGAACTATCAAGTGGCTGATATCTTCGAGAGAGATCCAAATAGTCATGAATATATTACGCCGTTTCCTCAAAGAAGAGGTGTAACGTATTTCACACCTCCTACTGCACAAACGCCTTCTGTGGCTACGCCTGTACCTTCTAACAATAAAAAGGGTCTCCCCCCTCATGTAGCAAAACTCATTCTAGCTGATTCAATCAGTAAGAATGAGGATTGTCCGATTTCATGTGATACGATTACAATGGAGAATGGCTCCGTTACGTCGTGTGGTCATGTATTCTGTAAGAGTTCACTTGATGATTGGTTCAAGATTAAGGACGAGTGCCCTGTTTGCAAACAAGCTTGTGTATAGGTGAGTAAAGCTCTAAACCTATTTTCATGTTTACATACGCTTTTGAACATGGGGAGTATACAGAACCTCGGAGTCGGAGCAACGAGAATCTAGAAAGCAGAGACCATCTGACTTATTGAATTTCTCTGCACTCAAGTTCCAGATCTTCAGAATATTGAAGGTTCCCTTTTTTGGCGACATACTGATACCCATGCAAGTGTTCCCGCTATCCTTAAAAGCTAGACCAAGCATCGCTTGTAGAACCTGCGTAGTAAATACCTCTTTTACGTTATCAGATGGAACCTTAATGCTGTAGCTGCCACCACGGATATTCTGGTGGTTCTCCCAAAGAGGCAATGTATCACCGCGCATGAAGAATGGTTGCCCAGCCTTTAGCTTAGCCTGACCAACCTCCTCTAGAGCACCGAGGACGTCACCCCAGTTATTGCAGACTTGAATTTTCACGAACGAATCTAGAGACCACTTTTCAGAATCTCCCTGATGGAAATATAAGGTCCAGGGACCGGAAGAAATAGGATCGGTGAGGTTAATTTGAGGAACTTCACACATACTATGTATTTATAGCGCGGATTCATTAAGTAGGGTAGGGCTCTGCCCTACGACCCGCCAGATATTTTTTGCTAGCTTTTTGATGCGCTTGCGCATCCATGGCTAAAGCATGTAAAAAGCTATGCGCGTTTACGAACAGTATCTCCCATCTCCGTTATGTATTCCACCTGGATTTCATCTAGACAATGGAAATATGACTCACCTTTCTCACAACACCAAAGTGTAAAGATTTCTCCAACAGATGGTTCATCAAATCCAATATAACGAACATCATTAATCCAATCTGATAAATCGATATCCTTATCACCAAGTTTAATTACAAATCCAAGATATGATAAGTGTTTTGGCTTCATGTCGTAAGTCGCACGTGGATCAACAAATTTCGCAGGGAATACCTCACACTTCCATTTTACAGTAGCTAAATCTATATTCCAGAAGTTCTCTGAATTCACTGGAACAGGAACATTATTTAAGAATATCCATTCCTTCTTTACTGTAAATTCATTGTATACCACTTGTGCCACTTTCTGAACCTTTGTTATACCACGTGTTACTCTGTTATAACAAAAGGGACCCCATGTCCAAAGAAACTCTTGAAACATCTAAGATAAATAACAGACGGCTTGTTTAGGTAAATCTAGATAATCCGCATGCATCTCCCATTTTTATTCCACCTTTTGAAGGACATGTATTAGGTTCCTTGAATTTCTTAGCTTCTTTTTCAGGTTCAGAACACCCACATGTCTTTTTAGGTTTCATACAGCTATTACAGCCATTATCTTCGTCGGTCGTTTCTTTTCTTGAACTAAATAGCCACTTGAAGAAAATAAACAAAAATACACTGGCAAGAACAATCCAATTAATTATCTCATAGCCGTAACTACACATTGTGAAAAAAAGAATTGAAACAATTCCTCCTAGAATAGCATGTTCTGTTATATAATTTATTCTATCATGATATATATCAGCTAGAATTAGAGCAAGAGTAAGCGCACTCATTAAAACTCCAGACGCACACATGGACATTCCTTCTACTAAGCAGCAGGGATCTTTTTCACAATATTCTTAACGGGGTCATAGATACCAATAGCATCACCAATCTCGCCGCCATTATTTGCATATACCTTATTTTCACTATCCTTGAAGAACTGGCGACCCTTGTATGTCCACTCCTCTACCTCAATACCCTCCTCCTCCTCATCAGGAACAACCTCTTCCTCCTCATCAGGAACAACCTCTTCCTCTTCCTCTTCCTCTTCCTCTTCATCAATATCCGGTGTAATATCACCAGCGATGGCTGACTGCTCATCCTCATCTTGAGGGGTCTCTAGTGTCTGAGGAGCATTTGGAGCTAGAGCAGCTGCATGGCTAACATCAACACATACATTCTTCAAATCAGAAGCTTGTGCCTGTGGCGAAAGGTTCGGAATTGTTGTCGCCGTCTCAACGGCATCTTTTGCCTGATTAATTAGAAGCTTTACAATATTTGACATAGATATATTAAGGTCCTGAACACTCTTTACAAGCACCTCATACTGCGCATTCTGCTTCTGATGGAGGAACTGGAGAGTTCCCTCAATTCCCTCGAAGCGCTCATTAAACTCGCCAGGAGAGAACTTGCATCCCATATCATTATAGGGGACATTTGAAGGCATATGTTGCTGCTTAGGAACAGATTGCGTAATGAGAGCACATTGACACGGCTCTCCACGAGGGCACCTGGAAGTATCATTCTTAGAGGATGTAGTCTCATCCGCAAACTTTAGCAGAGCCTCCTGAATATCATTCTGTGCGGATTTCAATGCCTTATACATCTCGATTATGCTTAGTTTTTGTAAAGCTAAGCCGTCAATTTTTTGACTTAGCTTCGAATTTTTACACTCAAATTCATTACTGCATCCAAAGTACTTTCCTTATCCTTCAGAGGCTTTGACCGCTTTAGTCTGAGGCCTGGCTCAGAATTCTTCATTAGTTCCACAGCACCACCAAGAGTAGCATTCACGGATGTGTTTCTCAAAGAAGTCTCATAGAAGTCAATCGGCTTTGTATCCAATGTTGCCAAGATGCTAATAACTGGAGGAAGATGGCTATCAATGCGAAGAACCTTTTTCTCAATAATTGCTCTATACTGGTCGTGGCTTAGACTGCCACCGAATAGTGAAAGACTTTCACGTGGGGGAGCAGGGTGTATAGCAGATGGCTGCTTGTACATTCTATTTAGTAAAGCCTGTCTCTCCCAGCGCACTTGAGGGTCCACTTGCTCTGTTAGCAAATATGAGAGAGCACATGAAAGAGTACAGAAATTACCATAAACCTTATAAATTCCACGCTCTTCTAAGCTAGGAATAACAACAGGCCGTCCATCAAAACAACCTGCGCACCAGAAACACGCTGCTTCCACGGACTCAGGTAGAGTTCTAGTCTCATTCGCAACCTTGTATTCTAGCATTACATCAATAGTGCGAAAGGCCTTTGTCTCCTCCTTTGCTTGTGTCTGTAGATTCGACTGAGCTTGAACAGGTGCCACTTGAATATTCTCACTTACTGCAGCAGGCAAATACTCCTTCTTTAATTCTTGAGGCTGCTCAATGAGCTCAGCATTGCTTGTATATAAGTCATCAGCCTCATAGGGCTCAGGAACACCTGGAGGTCTAGGGTCATACATTAGAGGGCCGTCTTGGAATTGAACCTCAGAGGTTCTGAAAGGCAAATGCGCAATAAGAGGTCTTCTGGGCTCGGGGCTAAATGTACCCTGGATTTCTCCATTAGCAGAGACAACTGCCACAATAGGTGCCTGCTTTCCCTTGGCCTTAGGAGTACGCTTTGCTTTTGTTAGCAACGGACTTGGTTCAGGAATTAAAATATTTTCATCTACGATATTTTCATTTCTAACTGTTATCTCTGGAATTGTCTCGGTAACCTGGATTGGCTGCTCTGCAACTACATTCAACACCTTTGACTTTCTTGGCTTTGAAATAGCCGCTCTAGGCATTGTATTCTATAACAAAATGGTCTGAGCGGTTTAGGTTGTTTGACCTTACCTCTGGTTTAGGTTGTTTATTTAACATTGGGTTCTATCTTTAAGAAACATTTCAATATGTTGTTTATTGTCATGTTTACTGTGATTTTTCACAAATCTAAAAAAGTGTCCAGTAAAACTTCCATCTTTCTTACTAGGTTCCCAATGAGAAAGAACTTTGTTGGGTAACACATTTATAGCATCCTTATATTTAGGATTTCTAACAAAGTTATAATACAATGACCCTTGTTCGAAGTTTATACCAGCCCAAGCCTTATCAAAGAATGATAATTTAGGATCAATAACTAACTTATTCTCTAAAGGAGGGTTTGGTTCACCACCTCTAATCCATTTTGTTTTATCATACATTTTAAACCATTCATTCATAATTTCTTTTCCAAGAGGCGTATTCTTAACAATCCATGAACCTGCATTTATAATACTCATTTCATCTGGAAATGGATCCTTCGAAATAAAGAAATGCATCTTAGGGTCCTTTGTAAATTCATCTAGAGATCTTGAACAATCATAAATTCCTACATCTGTATCTAACCACATTATACCCTTATATTTATCTGAATTTAGTAAATCTCTGCATATCTGGACCTTTATCCACCATGGAGGTAAATCAATTGGCTCTGTTTTTAGAATATATTCATATCCATATTTCTTACAGTATTCTTTATTTACATCAATTAATTTCTGATAATGATCGGGTATAGGGCGATTATCATATTGAACTAGAGCCCATGGTTTTATATTACCACCACGGTGTTTTCTTGTTTTACGCATTTTACGCATAAAACGCGACCCTTTCCTATTTACTCTTGTAAATTTTCTAGCCATCTTATTATTACAGAAGAATTAAAAAGCCACTTAACGGTCAAAGGCGTTCTAGAATAGATGGATTTGTCTAGAGTAGACAGATGTATAGAAGCAATGATAAAAACACCAGCAACATTTCAACACTGTATCTTTGTGGGACCTCCAGGGTGTGGTAAGACAACGGCTGCCTGGAATATTGTTCACCAATTCTACAAGACTTCTTTAGAGAGAGTGGGTCGGGCACTTTTCTTGAATGCAAGTGACGAACGGAGCCTAGAATCAATCAGATCCAAAGTTTATCCCTTTACTGAGTCAGCCGCCACGGGTCTTTTTGGATTTTCAGATAAACCAAAAATTATTATTTTCGATGAGGTGGAGACTTTGACCGAACCGGCACAGTTGGCTTTGAGGCCTCTCTTGGAAAAACCTACAACTGACATTTTAGTTTTCTTCTTGTGTAATTCCCTTTGTAAAATTCATGCTTCTTTAAGGACACGTTTTTTTGTTCTGAGGTTCGATCCGCTCCCTGAAATTGTCTTAAAATCACGTCTGAAAACAATTGCCACGACACCAACGGAGCCCCCAGGAAGATATGATGTTCGTTTGAGAAGAAGTGATCTCAGATATTTCCTGCTAAATCCGCAAGATTCTCAGAAGGCAACAAAGTGGTTAACAAAGCTATTGTGTCTCCATCCCTCTCAGAGACCTAATTTCTGGAAAAAATGTTATGAAGAAATGTCTTTGCAGATGTTTGGATGTCATATGCTAAGTCTTTCTTTGATTACGGGAACTGGTTTTGATAAATGGAAGGAATGGATTGAAATCTGTGATCCGAACTTATCAGTCTGGACTACATCAGATACTGCTGTACTATCCATGGAAACTATGTGGTTGGGGTTTACCCATAGCCTTTAGCAAAGCTTTAGCGAGGCTTCTGCCATGCACTTTTCTAAAGATATTTAACTTGCCATAAAAAATGACTCGACAACCTAAACACGTTTAAGTATAATGGCTCTTACTATGTCTCCTCTTCGTATTTCAACTATGGTCACCACATGCCACGTGGGCTG
>Ga0209246_10000397_pt1 | contig 18761 bp, 39 predicted proteins | sample LauGreSpBDMM15SN_2_FD_187560 | JGI IMG/M metagenome (GOLD analysis project Ga0209246, IMG submission 187560) | Freshwater lake microbial communities from Lake Michigan, USA - Sp13.BD.MM15.SN (SPAdes) (version 2) | ecosystem: Environmental > Aquatic > Freshwater > Lake | place: Lake Michigan...
TTGAACTTGTATGCTATAAGCATAGCACCTCCAGGGTGCCTTTGGGAGTGTTATGTGCCAGTGCTACAACTGGCACAAGGGTATAACTAAAATATAATTTATTTACAGTCCATCATGCCATTTAGTACCAAATGCACTCATCATTTCTTGATCACATGGTTCCCAACCTTCAAATATTTCTCTAGCAGCATCTTTAAGATTACCGTCCTTTAGAATATACTCTAATGCAATATCAGTTGCCCAAGCATTTTCTCCACTGAGAGTATAATCACAACCACCAAAATCAAAACTATCATATAATATCATATCTACTTCAGCTAACTTATTTTCGATTTGAGTTTGTGTCATGATGTTCAAGAAAAGGGTTATAAAACTAAAGTTGAGATAATATCCACATCATTGCAGATACTTGTTGTTTTGTATTCCATCCACTTACATCTTCAGTCATATTACCATTAGGTCGAAAGATTGCAACTTCATAAGTGTTGTCATCAAGTTTACCATAAAGTTTACCATCAGATCCAGACACTACAGAAATCTGCCAATCATTATCAAACTTATATAATGCTTGCACAGCATTTACAATGGTGTGAGGTTGAAATTTTAGAAGATCAAACATCAATTCCTCTCTCCTTTGGTGAATTACTCCGTAATCATAGCACGGATTAGATGGGTTTGGCGATGTTATGTGCCAGTGCGATTGCTGGCACAAGGGTGTCTGTACTACCTGAAGAGTTACAGTTCATTATTACTTCTATTTCATTTGAGATCTTGTAATAATTTGGATTTGATTTCTTGAAGTAAACTACCATAATATCCAGCAACATAAGGATATCCTTTATCCTCATCATCAAGTGCAACTTGCCCCATACTAACAGCATCAGTTATATCATCTATGAGTCTTTGAATTTGAGTTTCAGTCATTTTGAAGTTTCTCCACTGTAGAATAAAGTTTATTATACAGAGAAGGAAGTGATACGCCAGTTTGTTGATGTATCAAATCCTCACTCCTTGTATCAGTCCATTGAAGTAAATTCATTATTACTTCCATTTCATTGACAGATAGTCTCACATCAGTAGTCATCGAAGTTCTCATTAAAATGAATTACACGTTCTTGAAGTTTTCGTACATCCTCATAAACCAGTTCAGCACCTTTTACACTAAAGTTTTGAGGCATTTCACCTTCTAAACCTTTGTGATATAAATCAAACCACCTAGAACGATAATCCCACAAGGCAAGACGAAGGTCAAGTAGCTCTTGATTTGTAAATTGAACAGAAATCGTTTTTTCAGTCATTTGATTGAACCTTCAGAAATGAGATTACAGATTTCACTAGCAGTAGACCTAAGATTATAGGCATCAGGAAGTTTGACCTCATCATAAACATCTAAAATATCACCAGCATCATAAACATCCACCAATAACATACAGGCATCATAAACTGCTGATATGAGTTCTTGACGATCTTTCATCCCTTTGAGATAAAGAGCAGACATTTGAGGTCATTTGGTTGATTACTCCGTAATTATAGCACCTCCAAGGTGCCTTTGGGTGATGTTATGGACGGTGCTACAACTGGCACAAGGGTCTAATTTACCACAGACCTCTCTGTGATAGTATCTTTTTAATCTGTGTAAATATAAACTGTTTCAATTTAGGGTCTTCTGTTTTCTCAAATGCAACGTACATACGATTGAGATAATCATCAGGGTCAACACATTTGATTACTTTGGTTTCTGTAATACCAAGTTCTTGTAATGGTGAACCTGCTTTTGATTTTGGTCTTCCAAAATTACCTGTCACATTACCTTGTGTACGAAGTTTTGGTTTGATTTTAGAAAGATTGGATGTTGCGAAATCAATCATGCCAAATACAATTCATCAGAAATACTTCTAATACGTGATTGCAACTTTACTACAGTATCATACATTTCACCTGCCTCCTTCCATTTTCCTGATTTGCCATTTAATTCTTCCATATAATTTTCAAACCATTTGGAACGATAATCCATTAATGCTATACGAATATCAGACAATTCAGATTTTGATAGTTCAATAGAAACAGTGGATTTAGACATTTGCTGTTTTTGATTACCTAGTCATCATAGCACAAAAAAAGACCCCTTGAGAGGGGTCTTGTGCCAGTTTGGGAAGTGGTCTCAGTTATCACTTACAACTCATCACTTGTGTCTGTAACTTTCATTCCTCTTCTTCTTCTTGATTTATTTCCACCACCGTGCGTTTCATCATTACCATACAAATCTGATTTTATTCTTCCTTTAATTCCACCACCTCCTCTATTGGTAGGTCCCTTCATAGTTGTGCTCATAGTTATATCACCACTACGATTTCTTCTTTCTAATGGTTGTCCTTCCTTTCCACTAGCAACCCTTTTTGCTAAATATCCTCCCTTTTCCAATGCCATTTTCTTTCTTTCTCCAGTGAGTTCTTCAAAAATACTATCTCTCCAATCTTCACTCATATTCACCATAATGCTTTCTGCATTTTCAATAGTATCAGCATAACCTTCATCAAGGAGATGCGAAAGGATGATGTCGTAGAGTTCTACTTGTTCATCAAATTCTTCATTAGCCATCCCAGGAATAATCTTCTTATTCTTAGTCAACTTATCCATATAGGAGATATGTTGACTTTGGGTCTTAGCATATTTTTCTCCACTATATGGAGAAAGACGCTTGCTGCCAGATTTTCTTTCTTTAGAATCTTCTTTTCTGCTTTCAGGATCTTGTCCTAATACTCTTTCATCAAGTTGATTACTAACAACTTCCAAATATGCTTCTTGAAGGGCACGAAAGTCTTGGGAATTCATTTATCTAATACTTTTACAGATATTTATGATTTTACTACTTTCCAGTGCTCATTTCCTTCTCTTGGCAACCAAAAGAAATAACATTTATTGATAGATGAAAGATAAATCATATCTTCTTGTTCTTGTTGAATTACACAAGAATGTAAAGATTGCATATCTTCCACAAATCTATTCTTCGCAATCACTGAGATTGGTTCGACACTTACAAACTTTCTTTTTTCTTTCATTTAGAAACACCTTCTTTTACAGTTTTTTCGTAGTATTTTTGATATATTTTATCATCATTACAATCAGGATGCCACCCTGCTTGTGAACTACAGAACTCTACTTTTGCTTTTTGATAATCGTATGCCTTGAGAAGTTTAGCATCTCTTTTAGTAAGAAATGCATTCCATCCAAGAATGGCAATAAAGGCAAGAAAGACGAAAGTGATTTGATTGGATTTCATAATCAAGCAGCAACAGGAACAGAAATCTCTACTTGTTGTAGAAACTTATCATCCCAACGTCTGTTATTGTAACATACCCATTTGCCATTCGTAAACAGATAGGCATACTCTTCATTATTCCCAATATACTTACCAAAGGTAGCATCAAGACGAGGAGGGCAATCTTCACCACGGGAAGAATAATAAAGAGCACCTGTAGTTGCAAGAACTTCATTATTCCAACCAGTATTAGTCCAAAGGCAACTAATATCACCACCATCAATTAATTCTGCTGCTTTCTCATAAGATTTGAAGTTCTCTATGAGTTTAACACCATTAAACTCAGGATATCCATCATAATGACAATATACTGAAAGAATAGAATCATCTGCGAGTTGGATTCCAATTCTGGATCTTGTAGACATCAGGATTTTGATTGATTACTCCGTAATTATAGCAGGTCTTCAAGGGCATTGGGGGTTCTGTGTGCCAGTTCGGCAAGTGGCACAGGAAGATAGTTCCATATAGTTTTTTCAATAATATCAAATCTTAAGTTATATGATCCATTTGTAGATTTAAATGAGGCATCTAACCAGTCAATATTTTTCATAATATTAGCAATTTCATTCTTATAATTTAAAACTTGAATCCCATAACCACGTCTGTGTGGAAGATCCTCAAAATTATCATATACAGTCATAGTATATTCACCAAAACAAGTTGATGGTAAATAATAATCGCAGGTATAAAGATGCTTTTTGTTTCTCGTACTTCCTGAGGTTCCCCCATCAGAAAGTGAATATATTTTTAAAATATTAGTTAAATATGTTTTATCTTCTTCTATTTTATAATTCTTAGACCAAATTTGAAATACCACATTTACTATCACATCTTTACCACTTGGATAATAAAACTTAGAATCTACAGTTTCACTGTGAATCAAATTAATACCTTTAATTCTTGACTTGCAACTACCTTTACCATTACTATCAAACAGTTGTGGTAAAATAAAGCACACAAAATCTGAGAACTTTGCAGCATGATTAATAAACTTCAAGGCTAGATTTCCTCTTAATCCAAATGGTGGATTTCCAATACATATATTCTTTTTAGTATTAGGTTTCCAGCATAAAAAATCTTGCTCTATTACACCCTCACATAGGGGATCAATATCAATACCAATACGGTTATTGATGGGTAGAATATTATAAAAACTTCCATCTCCAGATGATGGTTCAATAAACATATATTCATTAAAATTTACACCAAGATCTCCCAAGACTTTGAGAGTTTGATTATAGCAATACTTTGCAGTATCTGGATGAGTGAAGAATTGGTCCTTTTCTTTACATGTAAAGTCAGAATAGAGAATTGGAACACCAGATAATCTACATAGATCAAAATAGTATTGTGGAGGAACTTCTTTCTTTTCTATCCAACGATTTATTGTACCTTTGTGAAGATACAATTCCTCACAAACCACATCAATACCAAATTTTTGATAGATTGGAAGAAAGAAATCGTAAATGTTTTTCATGCAAGTTTATTTTTTAGAAAATTTGAAAACTCATCATCATCGGAATTGTCTATGTCATAGCAAAAAGTATGTCCTTTAAAAATACCAAGTTGTATCTGTTTATCTCTAAAATCCCACTTATATTTATCTTGTTGATCACTACGAAGGGTTGGTTTAGTGCCAAAAACTACATGACGAGAATCAAAAGACAATTCTGAATAATCTAATATGGTGATCCAAATAGTAGAATACTCAAAATCAAAAAAGACCAATTTATCCCACTTTTCTGATGCATAAATGTTTTCATGTTGCCAGTTGGATTTTTTGCCAGTACCACGACTAGCAGTTTTTACCTCAATACGAAGTTTAGTACCATCAGGACGGTTGATCCAAATATCATAAACTCCATCTGACATATTAATATTTCTATCTTCGTCCCATTCTACACTATAAGAAGTAAGTGATTTAATAAATTTATAAAAATTTTCTTCCCCCCACTTACCACGTTCGTCATTACTAAGTTTCACGATTTCTTCAAAGAAAGACCCTTTCCAATAATTACGATTGCGTAGTTTATTTACTGCACATCTAACAGTTTCAGTTAGAATAGACCGAGATTCCATGAAACTAGTATTTTTTGATTACTCCGTAATCATAGCACACTCAACCCATTTCAGGGAGAACCTTGTGCCACTTCAAAAACCGGCACAAGGGCATAAAAAAGAGGGCACAAAACCCTCTGTATTTTTAATTCGTGAGAGTTCTATACCAAAGAAGGTACAGAAGTCCTCGAAAATGCAACAATTTTGTTTGCGTTTGTTTGTTTGTTCCGTCAACAGATAAAACCTTTATACTCCGTCGAAACCTAGCACCCCCAAGAAGTGGAAGTGAGGGTAATTGAAACCCTGTCCGAAGTATCAGAATTCTTATCCTCTTGAACTCTTTATATAGTAGCAGAGACCCACAAAAGTAGAAAGTCTTGTGCCAGTTCATCAAGTGGTTAATTTTATTAGTCTTTGATATTATTTCTTTCTGCTGCAGCAGCCATTCTTGCTTGTAATTCTGGTGCTCTTTTTTTTCTTCTTCTTGCTTGATTGACTAAAGTAGTAAATGCCCTCATTTTAGAAATAGGCAAATCTTTTAATTTTTTACGATTGTTTTTATTTCTTTCAAATGAGTGATATTTGTTATGATCAAACCCAGGAGTATGAGGACTAAACTCGGATTTGTCAGTATTATTTGCGACGACTAAATTTCTTGGGTGATCCCCGTGATAGTTATGCTCTCTTGCTTGATTCTCTCTATATTTTGACCTTTCTTCTGGAGACATATTCCTCATTGTATCTCCTGAAGTTTTTACGTCATTCCCGTGATGTAAATCCATCCCTCTGTTTTTAGCCTTCTCTATTTTTGCTTTAAGTATTTCTTTTTGTTTGTCAGTTAATTCACCAGTAGAAATTTCAATATTTTCATCTCTATGTTTTTGAGCTTTCTTTTTAGCTGGTGATTGTGATGGGGATTGTGATTTGCCCAGTACATCCGCCCTTCTTTCTACATCTGGACTTCTACCTTTTTTTCCTGCTTTTACTGCGCTTAAATAAGCAGAATGCATAAGACTTTTACGATTATTTCGTTTTAGTGCATCATCTATTCTTGCTTTTAATTCTGTTTTTGTTCCAGGTTTAGATTCAGTTGCCGAGTCTTCTTCTAGATATGCATAACTTTCATCTAAAAATTGCTTAAAAGTCTTCATCTAAATTTTAACTATTTCTAGTATTTATTTATTCTAGAAATAGATTTTGAACTCTTTATATAGTAATATAAAGAGTTTTATAAATGGAAGCATCGAGGTTCAAACTCGAAACCTTTCGGTTGCAAACCGAATGCTCTATCAATTGAGCTATGCCCCCATAATGAGTGTAATTAATACACTCAAACTCCCCACCTAGGTAACGCTCCTAGCTATCTCGAATTAACAGTTCGGCCCATTCGCTTGCTTGGTCGTAGGGATTATAATAAGAGGCGTCTTTTTATGCTATGTGCATAACGACTACCAACGGAGAATAATAGAATCGAACTATCAGGATTTCACCTGGCATCGTTTTCAAGACGATTTACCAACCATTGGTGCTATTCTCCTTTAATTATAGACTACCTATAAAAGATAGTCAACACCTTCTGCAAGATTCGAACTTGCAACCTCATTCTTCGTAGGAATTTGCTCTATCCAGTTGAGCTAAGAAGGTATGGCGAAGGGATAGGGACTTGAACCCTAACTATCAGTTTTGGAGACTGAAGTGCTACCAATTACACTATCCCAACATATTTGGATATAAAATCCAATGCCCAATACAGGAGTCGAACCTGTAAAACCTTGTTTCTAAGACAAGTATGTATACCAATTCCATCAATTGGGCTGGCTGAGAGACTAGGACTCGAACCTAGATAAACTCCTTCAAAGGGAGTTGTCCTACCATTAGACGATCTCTCATTGGAGTCCCTGACAGGATTCAAACCTGCATAAAGTTGTTTTGCAGACAACTGCCTAATCATTCGGACCACAGGGACATATTGAACTACCGAGGATTCCTCGGTAGTTGAAGCCCAATAACAGAATCGAACTGTTCTCTGTAGTTTACAAAACTACTGCATCACCACAATGCTTATCAGGCGGGGTGACGTATGAGAATTGAACTCATCTCCTCTGTTCCACAAACAGATGCCTTAACCACTAGGCTAACGTCACATGACAGTGGATAGGATTGAACTATCGACTACTTCCGTGTAAAAGAAGTGCTCTACCACTGAGCTACACTGCCAACAGAAAGGGAGGGATTCGAACCCTCGGAGGGATATTCTCCCTCGGAAGTTTAGCAAACTTCTACCTTAATCCTCTCGGTCACCTTTCTATGTTGTCTTGAAGTACCCTATAAGGGTTTTATGTTGCCCGAAGGCAACAATAGGAATACCCAGATTTGAACTGGAATCTATCGGTTATCAACCGATTGCTCTAACCATTGAGCTATATTCCTAATATCCGAATACTTGGATTTGAACCAAGATTATTCCTGCTCCCAAAGCAGGTGCCATAACCAAGTTAGGCGATATTCGGATGATACTCTATACCAGAATTGAACTGGTGTTGCCTGGATGAAAACCAGATGTCCTAACCACTAGACGAATAGAGCAAGGCGACCCTAACGAGATTTGAACTCGTGATTCTTCTTAGACAGAGAAGTATGATAACCACTTCATTATAGGGTCAAGGTGGGTGAGAAGGGAATTGAACCCCTGAGGCTAAAAAACCACTCCAATTTTACAGATTGGTACTACGTTGCCAACAGTAGACACTCACCCTAGATTTTATACTGCAAGTAATTTTCACCAAGATTGATTGAGTTTTTATTATTCTTTATGATGTCTTTTGGAATAAGATACTTATCACCAACAGAAGTCAGTATGAATAACTGGTCATAAAAAATTTCAGTATTGAGTTTATTAACGAAATTAGATTTACTATTTCCACCAGTAATTCTCAACCCTACAATATACTTCCCACCAGATGATTTTGAGTTTGTAGTTTTTACTTGTATTTTTTGAAGTCCAAGTTCAGGAAACTCAACAACCAAATCATAATCTTGACTATCAGTCAATGGAATTGAAACTGTATATCCAAGATTACAAAAATGAGAAATACAATCACCCAATCCAACATCACCTTGCTTCTTGGTGTTTTTGCAGTTATGGAACATTCTTATACCAGAGTATTACTCTGTTATTTATAAGAGTTTTGTTCCATATGGGACACCTGGGACTCGAACCCAGAACTTTCACATTAAAAGTGTGTTACTCTAACCAATTGAGTTAGTGTCCCAAGTAATATGGTAATTATTCAGTTTTCAAGGTTCAAGAGGACTGCTTCCCTCACCACTCCCTTAGAATACCACGATTTGAGGTCTGTGGGGAACATTAGGGACACTCGCACAACTGGCACAAGGGCATAAAAAAAGAGAGAGAGAAACTTTTGGTTTCTACTCTCTCTTGGTTGTTTTTTATGATTGTGTCCTTACATAAGACTTATCATATTTACATCCAAGAAAGAGTTCTCCATATACCAATAGGTAATGGGGCAACTATCAATCTTCGGTTGTGAATGTGTATAAGTCATTTTGTGGAATGATGTATGTTTATTTATAGTAGAAATTAAGTGGATTGTAAAGTACCATCTTTTTTGAGTTGTGAAATGAGTTTGCCGATACTTTCAGCAGTTTGAACTTTTTCTTTTACAACTTCAATTTCATCACACTTGAAAAGATAGAAAGTTTCGGGTTTGTAGGTATAAGCAATCCCAACTTCATTTTCTGTGTCATCAAAAGAAATCTTTGCGATTGCAGAAGAGTTTGTGATTTCAAGAACTTCCATAGTGTGTGCTTTGATTACTCTGTAATTATAGCACAAAAAAAGACCCCTTGGTAGGGGTCTTGTGCCAGTTTGGGAAGTGTCCTACCAAAGAGGTTCATCTCTTGGTATTAGTTTAGGTCCTCCTTTTGGTACTGGTGGTTTTGTTGGAGTCTCCCATTTGTTCGGACCATCCCAAAGAGGTTCATCTCTTGGTATTAGTTTAGGTCCTCCTGTTGGCACTGGTGGTTTTGTTGGAGTTTCTGGACCATCCCAAAGGGGTTCATCTCTTTTTACTGGTCCAGTACCATTAAGAACCCTTTTAACAAGTCCAGCACCAGTTTTAATTATGTTTCCAATTGGATTTGATGTGTATTGATTTCCTGCAATATCTTCAACAATACTATCTCTCCAATCTTCACTCATATTTGCCATAATTACAAGTGCAGAATCTTCAGTATCAGCATATCCTTCATCAAGGAGATGTGAAAGGATGATGTCATAAAGGTCTACTGATTGTGTTAAAGTTCTTACTCCATCCACAACTGTATTAAGTGCTTTACCATAATTACCTTTTTTCAAATCTGATGCTGTTTGGTCAACTTTTTGTCCCGCAACTGCTCCAGGAATACCCAGACTTCCAGCAATTCCACCAACTTTTTTATTTGCATAATTTTGAATTGGTTCTTTAATAATGTTAGCACCAGTATCAATTAAATTATCAAAAGATCCTTCTGATTGCATTAATCTTGTTTTTTCAGCATGTTTTGCATTAGTAGCAGCAAGAAGTGCTCTATTAACTGCTCTTTCTGTAGGTCTAATAAAACGACTATTAATTTGGTTTGCTTGTTTAAGATTACCTTTTTTAGTCAGTGCATTTGCTCTTGCTTTTGCACGATCAAGTGGTGACATTAACAACCCAGCATCATTTGGAGATCTTGCTCCTCTTTCTCCGATACTAGGCATATCTGAAACTGGATCTATTCTTCCACCACCTCTTACTTCATCAAGTTCATATACACTATTATATGCTTCTTGCAGATTGCGAATATCTTTAGAATTCATTTTAACAAATGCTTTTTAGTTATTTATACATTTTTGTTCTTTTTGACTTATTTATTTGCTCTCGATCTCTTCTGGTGCTCTCGATCTCTTCTGTTTTCTACGTTCCTGTCTCGCATCTTCAATTTTTCGTTCTTCTGCTTTTTTTCTCATTTCTATTCTTTGTGCCGCAGACAATATATCTTTATGGGAAATTGCAGAAGAATACAAATCTGATGTTTTTGCTTCTAACTCGTGTGCTCCACCTGTTCTATGAAGAATTCCGGTTCTCCTAAATCTTTCTGGAGTTTTAGAAACAACTGTTCCCATCAAGTTCTTATGATGATGTCCGTGATATATTTTATTTTCGGCATCTTTTCTTACTCTTTCTGCCCATTGTTCAGGGCTCATAGATGCTTTAAGACTTGCAGAATAATGTAATGGAGTAATATGGTGTGTTTCAAGACCTACAGATTTTAATTTTTTTTCTTTTTTATTTCCTTGTTTCATATCATCTGGGTCAGTTAAATCTCTTTTTCTGGTTTGTTGATTTTGTCTAGTCTTTTTATTTTTAAATCCATATGTTTGTATTCCAGTCTTTTTATCTCTGCCGCCGACACCGATGATTTTGGTAAGTCTTTCTTGCGGAGACATGGCATCATATCGCGATCTTACTACGTCATATGCTGACCTATCAGCATCAGTATGGTGAGCAAGTTCAGGACGATTGACCTCAAAAATAAACTCTCTAAAGGTTTTCATTATAGTTTTTTATATATTTATCATTCCTGTTCTTTTCTTGAATGCTTCTAATCCTTTATTGATGGGACGCACTTTTACATAAAGTTCTTCGGGAACAAAACCAAAGTATCCTTGGTTCCAGTTACACAACCACACAGGAATACAAAGTGTTGTATCCATATAAGTTGTTCCATCATCATCACTCACTTCTTTTACAAGCAGAGTATCATAATCAGCAGGTTCTTCTGTATTCAAAATGATTTCCATTTGGTCATTTTCAACTGCGTGTCGTCCAGTTCCAAAGTAAAAATGCTCGTCAATTGCTTCTTCAGTTCCATTCATCAAAAGTTCTTGGACTGTATCGTTATGAGGGTGGTCAAATGCCCACAGTCCGTCAGACAATTTATACGCAATAATAGTGAGTTCCATAGTGTTCTTTGGTTTCCAATATCATAGCACAAAAAAGACCCCTTGATGGGGTCTGTGGGACAGTTCAAAGATTGTCCTAGTCAATATCATCATCAAATTTTGTTTTTCATCAACCTGCTTTACCTACCATTATTCCAGTTTTTTCTGATTTTTCAGTACTTCTTTTGCCAAATATCTTCTTATAAAGTTTTGCCCGTTTTGCTTCCCCAGTTTTCTTATCTTCACCACTCATTACTGCTGTTGGTTTTCCAATTACAGTTTCTCCAGGCTCTGCTCCTGCTTTCTTTAGTTGATCTGGAGTATCTTGGATTGCATTAGTAAAATTCCTACCTCTTTCAATTTGTTTTGTTTTATCTCCTTTACGAAATTGACTATCACGAGGCATAATATCCACAGTATGGACTTTTCCAGTTTTAGTTGCACCGATTTTCGTCATCTGCTTTTTCAGGTCCTTTACTTTTCTTATACTTTCACTTGAAGGTGCAGTTTTGAGTTTAGTCATACCAGATGCAGTTCTTCCTGCTGGTTTTAACTTACTAATCAAAGTTTCACCTTTTGCTGCTCTTCTTGCTGATGAGTATGTACGAATGTAATGATCTTGTTCTGTGCTTCCCATATCATCCAGATCATCATCACTATCATAAGTTGTATAATCTTTCGCTTTCGTTCTCAAATCTTTTGTAGATAGTTTACCTGTCCCTTTCAATCCTGCTTTTGTTGCGATTGCAGCAACACTTTTTTCTCCGCGTGTCATTTGATTTAATGCACGACCAGTTCTACGACCAGTACTACCACGAGGCATCCTTTCACCACCAGAACCTTCTTCAAGTTCAAACTCTTCTTTCACACAATTATTATACGTCTTTCCAAATAGTTTTTTGGTGCCTTTTTTCTTATACCCAGGCCAGCACTTCTTTGCTTCAACAATAAACTCTCTAAAGGTTTTCATTATCCTATCCTCTTTTTCTTTTTACTGGTTTTGCTGGTGGTTCATATACTATACCAAATGGTGGTATTTTACTTGTACGATCTTTAAGATTAACTGGTGCACCAGTTGATGGATCAATTGGTGGAACATAAGGTTCTACTACACGAGGTCTTGGTGGTTTCCTTTGTAGATTTAGACTTTCACCTGAAGGAGGTGCTGCATCAGGATTTCCTACACGGACAGGTGTGGGGGGTTCTGGTGGTCTCAAACTACGTATTAAATTACTTGTAGATGCTTCTTTTTTTGCTTGTTTAGCATTAGCATCCATAACTATTATTCTTTTTTTACGTTCTTTTGGAGTTCCTCTTTGAGCTAAATATTCGGCTCTACGAAGATTTTCATCCAATTGTATATTCGCAATTTCTAAAAATTCTCTAAAAGTCTTCATATGAAAAAAAAACTACCTTGATGTATTTATCAATCAAGTAATTCTTTGAGAGTATTTGTATCTTTCCAGTTTCTTGAGTCTTGTTCTTGATACTCTGTATAGAGGGCATTATGTATAGTCATCAAGTCATCGATAAAAAAGGCTTCTGGATAAACATCAAGTTCACTCATCAGTCCTCTATGAGAAGTTCCTTCTCTTTCTGCCTTACAGATAATATAACAAAATGCCTCAACTGCCCTATACTTATCCTCGGCAGATAGCATCTTATACCACCCCACAGATGCCTCAATACTATCTTTATGTGCTTTTGCAAGATCTTCTCTCAGTTTTACCATTTCGGGTGAGTTGAGACTTTCTAGCAGAGTATTCTTCTTTGATTGTTCTTCTTGAAATTTAGGAGAGTCAATCAGTTCTCCTGTGGAAACAGCAGATGGTTTTGGTATGTGCTGTGATGCTGGTTCATTAAATCCGAATTGTTTAGTCAATGTCTATTCCTCCTCTAAAGTTTTCCTTTACACTCTCAATCTTATCCATGAATCTATCGTGTCCAAGAAGAGTATCAAGTTTAAAAATAATTTCTGATAGAGCCAAAGGAACATAAGGAGATTCTTGTCTTGCAGAATATGCAAGAGCATTTCTTAAATGACTTTCTGCTTCTCTTATACTTTCTATAACCGATTGTGAGATTGCCATCAAACTTTCCTCAACAGATAAGTATTTTCAGTCAAATCCACCCACTCTACACTATCACCAGGAGCAAGTTTTGCTGCCTCTAATAAGTCTTCTGGAAAAGTAATATAGTGCTCACCATCTAATTCTTCAACTGGTAATGACCACTTAATCACCTTATCTTCTTTTTCTGGAGGCATCCAGAACCCATCATCAGTCATCCAATATCCTTTAGCAATCATATCATCATAATTATAATCTTCAGGTTCTTCTTCAGATTCTGCATCAGGTTTCTCATAACCTTTCAAGAGGTTAAAAAGTCTTTCTGATTTTTGATATTGCATCTGATAGTGTTCTACATCTGATGCAACATTTTCTATAATTACCTCGTAGATTTCTTCTGCACTTAAGTTTTCTTCATTCATTGCATCGTGCAAAAATGCTTGAAGTTGTGAAAGTGTATGTTTTGCGTGGTTGAAATAGGTCATTTATCGTCTCCAATAACAAGATTTTCTAAAGTTTGAATTCTGATTTTAAGCATATCTATATCAATACTCAACTCATAAAGCATATTATTAGTATCTATATTTTCATCCTCAAGTTTTGCGATTCTTTCTTCTGGAGAAGGTCTGTAGCAATCATTTATCATAAGTAGTCCTCCTTATAAAAAACAGAGTATTGGGTTTTCTTGAGATTAGAACTATCCAAATATTTTTGCATATGTTTCTTATCCTGAAAAAAGCACACTTTTTTATCTTTCATTTCTTTCCCTTCCATATGTTCCAATCTTACAGGAAATTGTGAATGAGGGAACTCGGGGGGTTTAGTCATTTTCTTCCAAGTCTCCAACCATTACCAGGATATTCTAGCATTCTTTTACGATTTCCGCAACCATCATTCCACCACTTTCTACCTTTCTTTGCCTCACTTAATTTTCTTTTGGTTTCTTCTGACATATTTTTCTTTGCCTCACTCATTTTTCTTCTGGTTTCTTCTGATTGAGATTTACCTTTCTTTGCCTCACTTATTTTTCTTCTGGTTTCTTCTGATTGATTTTTCTTTGCCTCACTCATTTTTTTTCTGGTTTCTTCTGAAAGAGTTTTACCATAGTTAGGATGATTTTCACCCCTATTTGCCTCACTCATTTTTCTTCTGGTTTCTTCTGATTGAGATTTACCTTTCTTTGCCTCACTCATTTTTATTTTACTTTCTTCACTATGAGACAAACCAGAAGCACCATCACCACCATCAGTAAGATTATAAAGAATACCAGTACCTAAATCTTTTCTACCAAACACAGCAATCATATAGATTTCGTGTCTAAATGCTTCTTCTTCGGTTAGATTTTGTTTGAGATATATTACTCTTGACTTGTCTTTAGGTGGTTTTATTATTCTATTTGTAGAATAAATCCTTTTTCCTTTACCCTTTCCAATATAATAAGGTGTCTTATCTTCACGCAGATATGCGTAAGTGTAGTATTCGTTCATTAAAGTCTGGGGAATGACTATTACTATTTATACTACAAGTGTGGGACTTACACAACATATATCTCCCCAGACTTCTGTTGCTGCCCACTTAATATCTCTTACCTTCATTATCACATTTATGTCCAATCCATAAGGTTGTATATGTAGGAAAGTCCCCAGTCTAATGTAAAATGTGGTATTTCGTATAAGTGATCGAAAAGTATTGTTCGGGCCCGGAGTATTCGTTCTTTACCGATTGCACCAAGATTTGCAACAGATGCAACCATAAACTCTTCATAGTCTTCTTGATTTTGTTGCTTAAATCCAGAGATATAAAGTTCTCTTACCTCACTCATAATCTTTGCAGTTTCTGGTGCAAATACAACCACTTCATTTCCTAATGGGATTGTTTGAGTTTTCATCGCACTCATTGAGAACTTCATTGCTGCTCTGGTTTCTTCTGGAGATAGTGCATCAGCATCCTGATTACGGAACATATGTTGTATCACACCATTTGTACACTCCACAAGTCTCAAAAGAGCAAGTTTATCCTGTTCCTCTTCTGGTAGTGCCTCAAATATTTTTTTCCAATTTTTCATTCTATAAATCCCTGATACCAAACCATTTGCTGTGCTAATTTATCTCGCAATGCATTTATTTTTACATAAGTATATTGATCAAAGATTCCAATCTTATCTACCTTCTTATAATAGTGTAGAGCATTGAGAATCATTGTATAATCTTCTGTTGTGATGTCAAATTTCATTTAAGGTAGTTTCCTCTTCATAAGATTTGCAAGTCCTTCGATGTATTTGGGAGGTTCTTTGATTGCTTTCATTATAGCATCATAATCTTTTTTTGGCAAATAAATCTTCTCTGGATTAGACATCATATAAGTGTAGTAAGGGTCTCTACCCGTTAAGTTCCAGGGGTCTCTATCATCAAGATAATCAGGGTCATACATCTCATACCATCCTGAAGAAATTTCATAAAAGAATGCACAGCGGTCTATGTTGTCCTCGTATCTATCAAGACGAAAATGGATCGCATTATAAATGCACCAAAAACCTTCAAGAAACTGTTCCAATTTAGATTGACCTCTCAAGTGAAATAAAAACTAAATTATTATAATGCAACATTGTAGACCAAGCACAAGCTTCGGGTAAGTCTGGAAATGTACTTTTCTGTACAATATTAGGATAGTTTTCATTATCCATCCATCGCACAGTATAGTATAGATCTTGATTTTTGGATATCTCTAAAGACCTCGCACATCCGTGTCCCCACGGTTCCCATGCACCATCACTATTTTTCATGCAAAGTTATAATGTAGTTCAGAATGATACTCAAGAAAGCACTGTTGATCTTTGAGTTTCACTAATGATGATGGTAGTTGATTAGCATATCTCGTGAAGAATGCCTCACGAGTATGAAAACGAAGACCATGTAAATGCCAAGTGCCAAACAACTTGTGAAATCCCCGAACGGCCCTGTACGCCTTTGTATTTATTGGCTTATAGTTGTCTGGATACGGCAATGTTCGGTCAAAATCACCATCATCACCACCACGAGGATTTGCTTGTGTCATTTGTAAACAAAGAGTTTGCCCTTCACCAGTCGCATAGTATTCTGCTTCCATAAACATCCAGCTCTCGTCTTCTGACATTTCACCATATACTCTGCTGTATTCTGCCATACAGGCAATAGCAACTGACTGGAAGTTTTTCTTTTTCATTACTTCCAACTTTGCAATCATTTCTTTGCGTTCAGCATCAGTAAGTTCTTTTTCTGTGCCTATCTGCAATACTTCATCTTTGGGTTCAGTCATACATCAAACTCATCTTTTCTGCGTTGGTTAAGATACACTAATGCTTCTTCTCTCCATTCCATCAACTCATTATAGCATTTTTGATTATGAGCACACTGGCGCAGTTTGTGGTCTGGTTGTAAAATTGACTCAATAATTAGTCCAAGAGCATCACATCTCTTCTGTTTCTTTTCATCATCCATATGTTCTTGTAGCAAAGACCAAGAGTTCATTATTCTAACAGATTTTTTAGTTTTTCTAAATTTTTAGTCCACCAAGGTTTATCAGATACTGGTGGTTCATACTGCTCAAAATATTTTGCATCAGGACCACAGTCAGAATGAGAAAGTCTCTCATAAGTACAAAAATTTCTGTGAACCTCACCTCTTACAAAATCTTTTTCCTTTATAGTTTGAGGGCTAGTGCATTCATCATAAATTCCATTTGACCCACCATAACCATAATATTTTTTATAGTGTTTACAATCTTTACAGAGTTTTTTCATTTAGTACAATCCAAGAAATATTTAAATTCAGCCTGCATACCATCAGTCCACTGAATAACCTTACAGTCTTTGTATGTATCCACCACCGCAAAGTTTGTTTTTGGTGTGACTGTGTGATTTTCGGGTTTTAACATATAAAATGCAAGTATTGTAAATGAGGCAGCAACAATCCCACCAATAACTAGTGTTTTATAATATTCTGTGTTAGTCATTTAGAAACCTCAAAGTGCTTTTGTGTAAGTATATCATACAATTCAGTATCTACAGGATATAAAATCCCATATTCTCTGCGAAACCAAGAAACATATTGGAACTCATCATTATAAGAAATCCTATAATATGTTTCTTTGTCGTCATATAGAATTTGTAGGTCAGCAGTTCTTTCTACAATCATTCATTCATCTCCTCAAGTTCTTGTACTATTTTTTCCAGATAACTTTTATTTACAAGGTCGTGATTGAGTACATACTGAAGAGCAGCACTAATAACTTTAGTTCTGTCCTTAAGTCTAGGTCTAAGAGTTAGTTTGAGACTGTAGTCTATTAAGTTTTGTGAATGTGTGTTAGTCATAATTTCATTTCTTTCCAAGTTTCCAACCATCACCAGGACATTCTATCATTCTTTTACAATTTCCGCAACCATCATTCCACCATTTTCTACCTTTATTTGCCTCACTTATTTTTCTTTTAGTTTCTTCTGAAACAATATTACCTTTATGCACTTCACTCAACTTTCTTATATGTTCTTCTGAATGAGTTTTACCTTTATTTGCCACACTTATTTTTTTTCTGGTTTCTTCAGAGACATCATGACCTTTCCTTGACTCACTCATTTTTCTTCTGGTTTCTTCTGATGGATTTTTATGTGCTTCACCTATTTTTCTTTTAGTTTCTTCTGAATGAGTTTTACCTTTCTGTGACTCACTTATTTTCTTTTTGGTTTTTTCACTCACAATAGCACCAGAAACACCATCTCCACCATTAGTTCTATTGTGAAGAATACCAGTACCTAAATCCTTTCTACCGAACACAGAAATCATATAGATTTCGTGCTTAAATGCTTGTTCTTCAGTAAGATTTTGTTTGAGATATATTATTCTTGATTTATCTTTGGGGGGTTTTGTTCTTTTTGTTTTTCTGTAAATCCTGGACCCTTTACCCTTTCCAATATAATAAGGAGTCTTATCTTCACGCAAATATGCGTAAGTGTAATAATGCATTTCTGCTCTTTAGTTGACTGCATTACTATTTATACTAAAAAGGAGAGTAATAATACTCTCCAACCTGTAGAGATTGCAGTCAACTTCAGGCATTTCTATTTATCAACCATCAACAATCTTCTTCAGAAATTTTACTCCATTCCTCATAACGAGTCTCAAGTTTACCACCATCTGAGAAAATATTCAAGTGCCCAATTCTACCATTCTCCAAGTAAAATGCGGCCCAGATATGATTTTTATCCATAACTTCATAATGAAACATTTTGATGTCATTGACAATAAATTCATCAGGATTGTACTTTTCTATATCTTCACTCATCTCTTATATCCTT
>Ga0209246_10000398_pt1 | contig 18705 bp, 14 predicted proteins | sample LauGreSpBDMM15SN_2_FD_187560 | JGI IMG/M metagenome (GOLD analysis project Ga0209246, IMG submission 187560) | Freshwater lake microbial communities from Lake Michigan, USA - Sp13.BD.MM15.SN (SPAdes) (version 2) | ecosystem: Environmental > Aquatic > Freshwater > Lake | place: Lake Michigan...
TTTGCGACGATTTCGTTCACCTTTTCTACAATCACCGTTTTCTGTGTATCATAATTCTTAGCAGACAATTTATTCAACAATCCGCGAATATTATTCAATTCCTTTTCAAATCCAATGACCTCCTTTTTTTCAGTAGCCTTAAAATTTCGCACAGCATCCCAATCGTCCATCATAGTGGTCAAATCATCCTTTGACGAATTTCGCGAACCACCACCACCTCCTCGTCGTCCACGCCCGCCCCTAGGTGTCCTATCAAAACTCTTGTCGTTTTTACGTAGGGTTGGTGATTCGACCGGCTCCGCTGCGACCACAATCTGCTTATCTAGAAAATCTAAAATCGCGCGTGTATTATCATCTAAAGTATACTCTTTATCAAAGCCTCGAGCGATCAACGACTCAACCGTGTAATGATATATGATCTCGGTCATGATTTACTATATAGAATAAAGAACATATATTTATATTATTTGACCACAAACAAGTTAAATAGTAATTTATTTATATATGAAATGGACCTTCGTATAAATTTACCCAAAACGGATAATGTGGAGCAAATAAAATCAGTCGAATCATGGGACGAATTCGATTTAGATACCTCTTTGTTAAGAGGTATATACGCACACGGATTTGAAAACCCCAGTCAAATTCAAAAAACGGCGATCCTGCCTATAATTCAAAAGCGAAATGTAATCGCACAGGCACCATCGGGGACCGGCAAAACCGGAGCATTTACAATCGGAATGCTGCAGCGGGTTGATTTATCGTCACGAACAACACAAGCACTCATTTTGGCGCCTACACACGAACTAGTCCGACAAATATCGGGCGTAGTCAGTGTAATCGGAGGCATGATGAACGGACTTGTAGTAAAAACGTTGGTTGGCGGAACATCGGTCACAGAGGACGCAGCAGATTTGAGAACAAATATGCCCCATGTGATCATTGGGTCTGTAGGACGTGTATGTGATATGATTCGACGAAAACATATCCGAACAAAGGATATTAAATTATTTATATTGGATGAAGCGGATGAGATGTTGTCAGGCGGATTTTTAGAAAATATATATCAAATGCTGCAAACGATGAATGGTAATGTTCAGATCTCAATTTTCAGCGCGAGTATGCCGAAGGAAATATTGGATTTGGCTGATCGGTTTATGAGTAATCCCGTAAAAATCACAATGGAGGCCGAAAAGTTGAATTTGGATGGTATTCGGCAATATTATATCGCGTTGCCGAACGATCAGGGTAAATTTGAGACGCTGCGTGATTTGTTCGAACAACTTTCTATAAATCAAACGATTGTATATGTAAATAGCGTTAACCGCGTTGTCGACTTGTATGAGGCTATGCGAAAAGAAAATCATTCAGTGTGTTGCATACACAGTTCTATGACTTCAGATGAACGAAGGCGTGCTTTGGCCGATTTTCGAACGGGTGTGTATCGTATTTTAATCTCTTCCAACGTCACTTCGCGTGGAATTGATGTGCAACAGGTTAGTGTGGTGGTGAATTTTGATATACCGCGATGTGTTCATAATTATCTGCATCGTATCGGTCGCAGCGGCCGATGGGGCAGAAAAGGTTTAGCGATTAACTTTGTAACAAAAGAGGATGTGAGTGCGATGCGCGCGATTGAGACACATTACAAATCGACCGTGGAGGAACTACCATCTAGTTTCGCAAGCATGGTTTAACACATTTATCAGTATAATATCGTGTATTCGCACGATATTATTATTGCGTAGAAAAATAACAACTAAAATCCGCATTTAGTTTAAGATGCTTTCTTGGTTAGACCCGATCATAACTGATGCAAAAATACAGGTTGAAATCATAATTTCGGAATCTATGGGCGTGGACTCTGATATACATGATATTTCTAGTATAAATAGCGATCAATCGAACACGGGAGATGTCGAGCAAATGAATTTATATTATCCGTTCAAATTGCCGATACAATATTTACCAGAAAAATATATTCACCCTCTTTCCAGTATAGTGACCAAAGATTTGGAATTGGTCGAAACTGTGGGCCAACAGTCGGTATATCATCGATTATTTAAACCGTCGCATTTATTTGGAAGCGGATTGATCGACGAATGGAAAAAACAATTCACAACAAGTATCCAATTCTTAACAGAAACACAGACTGTGATCCAAGAAACATCACCAGTTATCGGCTACGAAATCAACCCCGAAACACTAATGATAATTTGGGAAGATGTAAAGGGGAACCCTGGTAATTTCTTGGAAAAATACTGTTATGTTGAATGGGATATTATCAAGCCGCTCAATAGATCGTCAAAATTCCTACAAATACTGTCCACACTCAACATGATGTCTCCCGCAATTAGTTTAATGATTCCATTCTTATTCTTGGTGCTACCATTCTTATTATTGAAATTGCGCGGCCTGCCCATCACCGTATCAATGTATATAGACGTATTGAAAGACATTGCAAAACACCATTTCATAGGCAAGGCTCTAACGAATTTGTCGAATATGTCTGTAGAAAATATGATTTATCTTGTCTTGGGTGCAGGGATGTATTTTTATCAGATTTATCAAAATATAACGGCATGTAAACGTTTTTACAGAAATCTCGAAAAAATGAACAATTATTTATACGAATTTAAAACATATCTTGGACAATCCATCCATAATATGGAGGAGTTTGTCGAAAAACATGGAACAAAAATAACTTACACGCACTTTTGCGTAGACGTTCAAGGCCATGCAACCGTGTTGAAAGATTACATGCTAATGCTTTGCGATATCGAACCATTGGACAATTTATTCAGTAAATTGGGAAGCGTCGGGTATATGTTACAATGTTATTATGAATTGCATTCAAATCGCAAATATGAGGAAAGTATTCGCTACTCGTTTGGATTTGAAGGGTTCTTGGACAATTTGCGCGGAGTGAGTAGTCATTATTCGGCCGGAAATGTATCGCCTGCTACATTTGACCCAACCCATGCATGCGAATTCAAGCAACAATATTACCCGGGACATCTCGACGAGGAAAATTGCATTAAAAATAACTGCGACCTAGATAAAAAACTAATTATTACGGGTCCAAATGCATCTGGTAAAACTACCATGCTAAAGGCCACAACAATCAATGTTATTTGTTCACAGCAGATTGGATGTGGATTTTACCAAGATGCGAAAATTAATCCATATACACATATTCATTCGTATTTGAATATACCAGATACGTCGGAACGAGACAGCCTTTTCCAAGCCGAATCTCGAAGATGCAAAGATATCATCGATTCGATCAATAAACACCCCGCAAATGAGGGTTTTCGCCATTATGGTATATTTGATGAATTATATTCGGGGACAAACCCGGAGGAGGCAACCAAATCGGGGTTCGCATTCCTGCAATATTTATCGAAATATGATAATGTTGATTTTATATTAACCACACATTACACAAAAATATGTTCGAAACTTAAGAAGAACAAACGTATTCGCAATCACAAGATGGATGTTGTCCAAGATGATCTTGGTAAATTAAAATACACATATAAAATGAAAAAGGGCGTATCTAAAATACAAGGCGCGGTTCGTATCTTGGAAGATATGGATTATCCAGAAGAGATAATCAATAGCGTTAAAAATGAAAACTAGGTTCAAGCATCCTTCAGTCGCTTGGTTTTCTCGAGAACCTCCATTTTTCGTGTCCGACTATCAAATAAACTGGTCGCATCATATACATGAGTAAACAAACTTCGACCAATCTCTTGTTTCCGTTCCTTATACTTGTTTAACACCTCTTCATACTCGTCTTCGTCTTCATAATCGTCCTCATTTGGTGGCCGACCAATTTCCTGCTCCAATTTTACCGTGAAAGTATTCTTTAAGGGTAAAAGTGCTTTGTTCATGGCGTGTCCGATACTCGCACCCGCTTTTTCAAACCCGTCCACGTATTTAATGAATTCGGCTTCGCCATATAGCTGTCTGTTCTCATCCTTTCGCTTTTCCTTCACATAAAACACACCATTTTTTATGTCCGTCGTTTGAATAAAATTCATATATTGTGGATTTTCCTCCAAACATCTGAAAAACAGTTCGTATACATTCGACGCCAAACTAATCTGATTCGTTGCTACATCTCGATACTTATCTGTAAAAAAATCAATGCACCGTTTTACATACCGATCGGTAAAATCATGTATAGATTCAGCATCTTTGCATGTATTCGTTAAATAAAAATTCAGCGTATTATTCACAGTATGATTATTTGTCGTATTACCAACCTTGGGTATGATATCTATTATTTTATTCATAATCTCCTTTTTATCGGTTTCGTTTCGAATTCTCTCCTCCTCGTATTTTTCCATCATCAACATAAACATTGATTTAATTTCGCGATTCGCATCCTTCATCTCGCGATTTTCCTGGTATAATTTATCGATTATATCATCCTTGGTTTCTCGAGTTTCGAAATCTGCGCCGTCATGCGAACACTTATGTTCCTGTCGCTCTACTTCGGCTCCACTAGCGCTTCGGTTCGCTCCAAATTCAGACGTCCGACAAGTGGTCTTATGTCTCGAATAGCTCGATTGGTGTTTGAAGTAACACCCACACGCGCACGTAAACAAGTGTGGTGTTTTTTCAGTTAGCACAGTATAGCATTTCGTTAGCTTCGCGTGTTTTGATGTGGACAAATGTCGATTATAGTCACCTTTTTTGCTGCATATAAAGTTGCAAGATTTGCATGAGAAATTAATTGATGTAATTGATGTTTTATTATTTAGCATTTTTACATATATAATGCTAAATAAAAAACTCCTAAACGACCCTACGCAACGAACGAAGCGAAAAATGTTGTGCAGTGGATCGAAAATTGTCCGAATCGAAATGGCTGCATTTTGGAGACAACTGAAAAAAACGAGGAAAGTTTTTGTAAAGATATCCTTGACTTATCATTTTTGGAACTTTTTAAAAAGTTCCAAAATCAAATTCCACCAACTGTTTCAACCAACCCTTTTATTTTATGGGATCAAAACCCACAAGTAAACATCTTTGGATATATTTTAAAATGTGGGAGCATAATACCAACTAGACTTTTGGAATAACAAAACGTTCGTTTGGATTAGACAGACTAAATAGGTGATCGAATACGCCGACTTTATTATATTCCGCAGGCATGTTAGGTTGCGTATTACGAGTTGTGCGAATATGCGCCTCGTTAGAAACGGGTGCGTATTGCAATTCGAACCCCTCCTTTATACCAGTCGATGATGAGTCGGTCGTCTTCTTGGTGTCTCCTACCATGTTCTTGGTGTCTCCTACCATGTTCTTGGTGTCTCCTACCATGTTCGTGGTGTCTTTGTCGGTATTCTTGGTGTCTCCCATCATTTTTTTGGCTTCTTCGGCGGACTTCTTGGCCTCTGCTGCGGACTTCTTTGCTTCTTTTGCGGCCGTCTTGGCTTCTGTGGCGGCTTCTGTCGCAGCATCAGTGTTATTCCCACCGGTTAACCCTTCAACCACATCTTCGTGTGCAAAATAATAATTACCAATAAACAGTGATATCACTAAAGTCATTAAGAGACAGAAAATCGAAACGATACGCTTAGTTGAAATTACCGCACGCATGCTATATAATTAGGATGAGAAAGTATATAAAAGAGTATACCTATAATATTTCATATCAGGAAGCAAGCATGTCTACCGATAATGTTACACAAAGAATGACTGGAATGGTTAAGTGGTTCAATAATAAGTCCGGATTTGGATTTATTACCGTATGCGGAACCGATTCCTTCGGCGGAAAGGATATTTTTGTGCACTACTCGTCTATTCGCGTAGTGAATTCCCAATACAAATACCTTGTCCAGGGCGAGTATGTCGATTTTAACTTGGTTCGTTCCGAGAACGACAAGCACGAATATCACGCAACTGATATTACTGGTGTATCCGCAGGACCCATTCTATGCGAGACTCGCCGTCAAGCCCTTGCGACGCAGACTGAAAGACCCGGTTACAAGTATAGTGGTACTAAGCGCGCAGGTCGCGACAGACCCGCTTCTCCTCAAGAAGAGGCCGGCGCGTCTGCATAAATTCCTTTGACTTAGTTCAGCATAACTAAAGTCACCCTCTAAAAAGTATTTTACATGAAACATGTTCATGTAAAATGTATGATAATTCATTTATTTAATATTCAACGCTAACCGTATATTTTGCAATAATTCATGCACAACATCGGAAATAAAAGCAGGGGAAATTGGATTAAATCCAGGAGACATCTTAGCACGTTTGTTCGCGACAGTATGAATAGATCGCGTTAGTTCGTTTCTTGCGCTAAATAATGCTTGAATTATAATAATTTTGTTTACGTCGTATGATGACGATTGTTTCGATAAACTCGTCTCAATATTTGACCTAACCGCATCCAGAACAGGTTGCCCATTTTTCAACATATAAATATACGAAGCGTTTACCATTTTTGTAGTGATGTGATTACTTACAGCATTTATGTTTTTCGTAGCATTATCTAAGAGGGCCTTTTCATAATTAAAATATAACTCATTCGCGATAATTGCGTTATTAGATGCTGCACCAGCTCCTGCAACAGTTTTCAGGGCGGCACCAGTTCCTGAACCAGTTGCTGGATCAGCTGCGGCATTAGCTGCGGCATTAGCTGCGAGATTAGATGCGAGATTAGATGCGAGATTAGTCGCGGTACTTAATACTGCAGCAGTCGCAGCGGGGTTCGCTCCTCCTCTTTGTTTAGTTCCTCCTCGCATAGAACGCGATTTACGACTTATTTTACGTCGTTTGTGTGTTCGCCCCCCGCGCTGTTCGGAAGTAACAAATAAACCAGTATGTGGTTCATTCAACACCATCGCTAAACGTTTTACAAAGACATATTTATTATCGCCTTCTTTATATATATCATTAAACACCTTAGTCATCACCTCTTTAACCTTAGGAAGCGACTTGCCATTATTGAGTAGTGCGTATAATAAATACGGACCCTTTGTTGAATGGCGCAAGGTTGTCCCGACGCTCTGTAAAACGGCATCGGCCATTTTATCCTGTGTTTCAGCTTTTCCAAGAATTTCTATCATTTTATCCTGAATTAACTTTGAAAAATTTCCCGATACAGTTGTATCATTAATTATTTCTACGCACAACTTATCGACAAACTTATCACTTATTATCCCATAAACCACACTGAGTTCCCGATCCGTAAGTGAATTCTTACATGGAACGGACATAATTGTATAATATTCTTATCATATTATTAGAAAATATTCGGATGAAAACATGAACTCTTGCGATTCACCTACGGTTTCGTCCAAACTCACGGATAAAATTGAAGATACATATAACATAAAACGTGGCTGTAAAATGTCTACAATACGAAATCGTGAAAAGTCCGGTCGGACAAAACGGAACAATGCTCGACTCACCGAGTCTGAAAAAAAACAAATGTGGTCGGTATTCGATAATGATAATATTGATAAGCTACCAGAAATCGGTAGCTTAGAATGTGTATACGATAATAAAGCAGAGGTGTCTGATGAATATTCGCCAGAAAATACATGTAAATTGTGCGAATCGTCTGTTATGATAATGGATGACGGGTTTCCAACATGCACGAACGTAAAATGTGGTATCCTCTATAAAGATACACTCGATTATTCACCCGAGTGGAGATTTTACGGGGCTGACGACAAAAATTCGTCGGACCCGACACGATGTGGTAATCCGATAAACCCCCTTCTTCAAGAGTCGTCATTCGGATGTTCGATTTTATGTGGGCAAAATGCATCTTATGAAATGAAACGTATACGCAAATGGACAGAGTGGCAAGCAATGCCGCATCGTGAAAAATCATTATACGACGAATTTCAATTTATCACGGTCATGGCTAAAAATGCGGGGATATCCAGAATATTTATAGATGATGCGATGGCCATTCACAAAGACATTTCGAGTCAAAAAATGTTTCGCGGCATGAATCGCGACGGTATTAAAGCGGCGTCAATATACATATCATGCAGATTGAACGATTGTCCGAGAACATCTCATGAAATCGCGGAAATATTCAAACTGGACAAAACGAGTGCTACAACCGGATGCTCTATGGCGGTCAATATATTGTCGAATCTCGATCGTAACGGCTCGAAAATCAATGCGACGTCCGACGATTTATGTGCTACAACACCCGGATCATTTATAGAGAGATTCTGCAGTCGTCTAAGTATAAATACCGAACTAACTACATTGGCGAAATTCATAGCATCTAAAATAGAGACGAGTGGATACATAAGCGATAATACACCACAATCGGTAGCGGCTGGAATAATCTACTTTATCGCACAATCGTGCAACCTTCCGATCACAAAACTGAACGTGAAACAAGTATGTGGAGTCAGTGAAGTAACGATCAATAAATGCAGTAAAAAAATGGAAACCATTCAAGATAAGTTAATACCAAGTTGCATTTTAGCAAAATACGGGACGGCGTAAACCCCGGTAATAATGCTCCCCGACGGCGAGTCGCGCGTCAATTAAATGATAAATATATAAGGCAATAATTATATTGTATAAACAGCATGTCGCAAATGGTCGAAAATATTACAATTGATATAGATAAACGGGTTCCTAAATTAATTTTTATTATTCCATACAGGGACCGAGAACAACAGCTTATCTTTTTTAAGCGTCATATGGCGTATATATTAGAAGACATGGATAAGGCGGATTATGAGGTGTTATTTATACATCAAAAAGATACTCGCGCATTCAATTGCGGCGCAATGAAAAATATTGGTTTTTTTGTAGTCCGAGACAAGTATCCAAATGATTACAAAAATATAACTCTTGTGTTTAATGACGTTGATACGCTCCCGTTTAGCAAAAATTTTATCCCATATCAAACCAAACCAGGAATCGTGAAACATTTTTATGGGTTTCAATATACACTTGGTGGTATTGTATCAATCACGGGCCAAGATTTTGAGAGAATAAACGGATTTCCTAATTTTTGGGCATGGGGATATGAAGATAATATGTTGAACGACAGAGTCAAGAATGCGCGTTTAACGATCGATCGAAGCGTGTTTTTCCCATTCGCAGATAAAAACATTTTGCATTTTTATGATGGATACATGAAACAGGTAAATCGATACGAATTTGATCGATATGCTCGTGGGACGCGCGAAGGGCTTCACTCTATATTTAAACTCGCATATAAAAAGAATAATGATACAGGATTGATCGATGTAACATCATTTGAAACGGGAACCGACGAAAATAAGCAATTAACACATATGCACGACTTGCACAAGGGAACAACTCCATTTAACAATATCAAAGCAAACCGCGGGGCATCGATGAATCTATTTCTATAAAGTTTCGGCGGAAGATAATTCAACGATTTTATAAGTAATGCCCACCTTGTCGTGCGATTCCCATATCCCCGAAATTTTAAGGATAAGGGACGTGGAAGATGCCTTATAAGCGTCCAAACTCCTTCGGCTATCGCCTGGTGAGTTCGCGCGATCAACCTGCTCCGTATAGACGCGAATATGTCTATTAGACAACTGTTTATATAAAGATAATTCAAATTGCTTTTCGCATTGGTGATATCTAGTATACATGGTGAGCAATGCGGTTTCGAGTAAACCAAAATCTTGCGTAAGAATGATATTGGAAGGATTATTATGTAACAATGTGCGCATGTGATTAATATGGGTAGGTTTGGTAAGCGGACGTTTATCTATAACGGCCGGAAATAATAAATAAAGTCCGTTCATTGTAAAACAGTCGGTTGAATAGAGGATCTTCGTAAAATCGCCGTCCATAATAGTGTTCTGCTTAGCATATAGAAATCGAATATTATCGTATAATCGAATCTCGTTTTCCGACTTTAGGTCGTCAATATTTAAATATAGATTCATCTATATTTAATATACAAGAACGGTTTATATTGTTATATGTTCTATTTCGGAACAATATATTTTTTGACTATACCTATAATCTTCTGTTGTTCTTCTTCATTATTAAATGTTACGCCGGACCCTTTAACCGATTCTACCTTACTATTGGTATCTTCAATTTGACCAGTAAGATATTTCATTATATCTTCAACCATCTTTTTAATCGAATCTGAGTTGTTTAAATTCGATTGACTTTCCACAATCGCTTTAATATCTGCTTCATGTTTGCGCACTAGATCGCTCACAGATTTCGAAGAACCCGCGCTTTCATTCAAAATAGTCATTTTCATACTTTCATATGCATCTGTCGAAAATTCATTTGCAAGCGCAGCTAAACCGGCGTTTTTTGCATCATTACTCATACCCTCCATACGATATTGCATAAATGTGCGAATAGATAAATAGAAAAAGAATAGGAATAATGAAACCAGAAAAATGTTATTATAATCAAAATGTGAAAATAAATGACTCATTATTATATATATATTATACTATATAATGTCCGGGAATACTCTAAATAAATCGTCATATATTTCGTGGAAAGGTAAGACATTTGGTCAAATATCCACATCTATCCAAAAAAACAACAATTCGGAGGCGATAATGCAACAAACCCTGCTATTTATACCGCCACCGCTGAAAATATATCGTCGCGAAATAAACACGGCCGCATTGAGTGTAAATTCGACGAAACATTCGTCGTCAATCGACGAATTGGATCGCCCCGGTGGGTATTTAGTAATTCCGCATGCGACGGAATGTGACTGTAGTGGAAATGTAAACACCTTAGATAACAATATCCCAAATAATCGAACAGAGACGGGGGAATGTTGTAACCCGAACGCCATCTTAGATCCGGCGTCGGTTGCGCGTCGCCGCATGAGAAGTTCGGGACGCATTCGAAAGCCGGTTGATAGTGCTGCATCGTCTGCGCCATATTGCACTACATCCCAAGAATATCTGAATACTCGTGGAAAAACATTCGACCAGAATCAGTTTCATTACTTTAAATCCGGAAACCCTGTAGTAAAACCGGGTGCACCAGGAAGCGATGCGAATAAATATGCGGCAAACGTGGAGAGTGGAATATTCTGTCCAAATAATCCGAATTATTATGTAGAGACTCAATTTAAGCCGAACAATTATAAATATTCCCAAGATGGGGGGGTATCGTCGAGTGCGCGAACCACGCGTCTAAATTATAATACAATCACAACGAATGGGGGTCTGTTTACAAAGGCATTTGGACCAGAAGTTGGTAATGCATTAGCATACGGTGCATCAAGTGATGCATATACGATAAAGAATAAAATTGGTTTTCCTGCACCATGTGATACAAAATGTATGATTAAGTAAACTTCGGCTTACTCTAATTTCAAAATACGTGCAAATATTTTGAAATTAATTTATGGGATATCGACTTCAATTATGTGATGCAGAATACCGCATGTTTGATTCCCATTCGGCCTTGTATTTTTTATGATCTGCGTGCAATTCACTATATGATACAATTTTGTTAGAATTAGCCAAAACTATAGTTCGCTTCAGCTCATCTATGGTTTGACCCGAATTCGGTCGCTCACCGCATTCGGGAGTAACTAATTCACCAAGTCCGATCAAAAAGTTCTTCTCGATTTTCCATCCTAGATCCTTTATTTTTTGATTACTTATATAATATCGCTGATCGTTAAACGGCCGGTCGGCTACATATGTAATCCAATTTGAATATTGTTCCGTATCTTTTATCATGTGAATCAATATCTTCGCGACTTGTAAAACCGAATATTCCATATTTTCGTCACATCCGATATTATATATTTCACCGATGGCCCCTTTTTCCAAAATGAGTTCAAATGCAGTGACCGTATCGCTGACGTGTAAAAATGCACGAACCGCCGATCCATCACCTTGAATGGTCACGGGTAAATCCGTTTTCAATTGTTCAATAAAACGCGGGATGAGTTTTTCGGGATATTGATTTGGTCCATATACATTGTTTCCTCGCGTGATAATAATGGGCATTTTATAGGAATGATTGTAGGATTGCGCGATAAGTTCGGCGCCCGCTTTCGTAGCAGCATAGGGATTGGTTGGACATAAAACGGAATGTTCGGTCTTATGCAGTTCATCAATGTGGTTCATCGATTCGCCATATACTTCGTCAGTTGATACGTGAACAAATTTTTGAATTTTACCGTATTTTCGACAGGCCTCCAATAACACGTGTGTTCCCATTATATTGTCGTGCGTATATTGAAGACTGTCTTCAAATGAATTTTGAACATGAGACTGAGCTGCGAAGTGTATTACATGTGTAACTTGGTATCGATTCAATGTATGAGATACGGCATCCATATTGGTTAAATTAATTTTGACCAACTTGTAATCCGAGCTCTCGCGTATTGCCGAATCCACGTTTTGTTCAGATGCACAATAATACATGGCGTCCAAATTAATCAACATAGTTGGTTTCTTTCGCGGGAAATAATGATTGATGAAATGACTTCCAATAAACCCGCACCCTCCGGTCACCAATAATACATATGGCGAATTGGTGTTATTGAATGAATCTAATGAACGTTTATACCCACGTAGGCAATCTTCCACGGCATCCTTAATGTTGCGAACATTTGGAAAAAGCGTTTCTAGTCGCGACGTGTCCAAAAAGTTATTCGACCGATCTGCGGCGAGTATTTTACGCTGTTCGTCTATACTAAAATTATTCCAGGTGAAATTGGGATCAACTATATTGCGATACATTTCCAAAATTTCATTATGAGAAATCAGGCCAGGGTTTGTTAAATTCATTGTTCCGGTCAACTTCATTCGCATCATTTCTAATACATATCCAAGAAGTTCGGGTAAAACAGTCATTGAATTGGGTATCGAACAAACCTTTTGATATGTAGTAATTTTGGTAATAAAATTTCTGGTATTTTTTTCGTCATTAATCGGCATGCGAATCCGCAAATTTAATACATCCTTATCATACAAGTGTATGAGACGGTCGGTGAACCCTTTTACGACAGAATACGAAGACCCAAAGAAATTTGGTTCATCCGATTCACCAAACCCGCGCTCTTCTTTACCGTATGGATGCGATTCGTCATATGTGAAAATGCATCCGGTTCCCAAATAAGTATAATGAATTTGTTTTGCACGACATATTTCGGCTAGACATATCGGTGAAAATAAATTATCACGAACATTTTCCACCAATTTATTTGGCTGTTCTAAATAATCTATTGTGCTATGGTAAGTGTCTCCAATTGTTCCATGTGTGCGACCAATGAAGGATATAACATGTGTCGGAGAGTATTCCGAAATTTCTCGCTGAACTTCTTCGTATTGATCGACACGAACCTTTCCTTCAGTAAAATGAATACCATTCTCCACTAAAATAGACATAAATTGAGTTCCAATCCAACCACGAGATCCATATACAAGAACTTTCATTCGGGATAATATATAGAATATCAAATTATTCTATATATCAAATACAAACTCATTCACTCACATATCGCTTTAAAACGCCTCCTCTTCTAAAAATACATTTGTATTCGCAATATTATGGAAGGATACATTATACTTTTCGCACCACAATACACATTTTTGAACGTTTTTTTTGATTAATCCCTCTACCTTGTCGTTTTTATGGTAGGACTCAATTAAAAATAAAGTATAATGAATATTTTCAATTTGTTGTTGGCCAAAAATAGCATTGTATTCCTCGATCTTCATTGTAAACAACAGAGACATGGGTATGTTAAAAAATCGCTCGATACGTTGTGTCGAATCTGCTAATAACAACTGCGAAAATGCACCGTGTAGTAGCTGATACATTTTTTCAAGGGGTATGTTCAAAAACCCCTTGCAGACCAAATATTTTTCAGAATTCGCATATCTACTTGTTTGCGGTTTTGTAATATATACTTTTTCATAACACGATGAAAGCAACGCCAACATATCAATTGTGGGATATGTAAAACAATCGAACATTTTTAGTATAAAACACCCACCTTCACATTGCATAACCAATGCATATACAATCTGGCCAAATAATAATTTTATGATATGATTTTCTTGATTGTTGAAATCGCTCGAGAAGTCGAATCCACCGTCACCGGTAACGATGTGCATAGATCGGCCGTATTTATTTTTGCAATATTCGAAATTATCGAGTTTCAATATATTACCGGTTCCATCAGCCCCGTTTTCAATGTGCACGTTTCGATTCTCGCGCAAAAATTGCTGGCTTTTCTTCCAAGCGGGGACATTGGTATCGTTAACATCGTCCAAAATGGTCATACCTACATATGTGTCTAGTTTATTTTCGCGCATATGAGATAATGCTTCAATGAAACCTCCTGGTCCCTCGGCCAGATGAAAACTACGAATACCGGATTTGCTTGAAGTGATGGAACGCACATCTAACAGTCGAAAAAAAGATGTGAGCTCGACCATTTTAAAATAAGATCGCGATAATGGCTTTCGCTTCGCGACACTTTTCTTCTTATTTGGAACACACGTATGAATATATTCGTATGGATTCGTGTATCTTTTATATATGTCCCAATTGTCCTCATGCAGCTGGATTCGCTGTTTAATGTCTCCCAAATAATAGGAAAGCGACCCTGATATATCAGGCGATTCTTGGGCGGTTGTCGTTAATTTACACGTTAAAAATGAATATAAATCAGGTGTATTGCGTGGTAATTGAAAATGTATCATAATATAATAACAGGTCGGTATATAATATAAATGTCGTATGTTTATATATTTTGGATATACTAACATAATATAGTCCATCGACTAACGTTTTCGTAGAAATTTCAGAAAACTTCGGCTACGGGCTCACCTTCACACTGGCGGTTTTGGACGACGAATAACCACCTTTTTGGGAGTGGCTACAGCGGGTTCAATGATATTTACTGCCGGGTCGTCGATCTTTGTATTATCGACACGCCCAATAACAAGCCTCACCTTTTTACCAGGAAGTTTTCGAATGACGGAGGTCTTTGTATCGGCGAGTTTTTCATCCTCTTTTTGCACTCGGTCAACCACTTCTTCGGCATCTTCTTCATCGGCGCTACGGCGCATCATTAGTTTCGCGGCCTTTTCGGCGTTCACATTGTGTGTTTTGCGGAATACGAAATATCGATTCAAGAACGAAATTCGCTTCTCTTCGTTACTCATATTTGGCGCACTCTCATATTCGGATTTTATGCGCGAATTGCGCGATATCTCAGTTTCCATGGATTTATATAGTTCATCAAATAAACCCGTCCCGTTCGGTAATCCGATCGACGACGCCTCCTCCTTGGTGATTACCGTAAACCCATAATTTTCCATGATTCTCTGAAGATACTTGAAATTCACCAAATATTCGCGAAACTCCTTATTGATACTCTCTTGATAAACATCAATCGGATATCCAATCGAGTATTCGTCCTCCGGAAATCCCGTATGAGGATACTGTTTCGTTATTTCGAATATTTTTTCACCATTACGCATAATAGTCACACCTTCGCCCATGGATTTATTCGCCAACATCTGAAAGACGGTTTGTCCATCATAACATGTTCCTATAAAATATCCATTCAGTTTAGTGCACTCGGCGACGTTTTGCAAGAATGTGTGCATAATACGTTCACTTTCAAAGAAGTAATGTAGCGCAAATTGCACCGAACTAATATCAAACCCATTTTCACCAACACCGAACCATTTATACACGCCAGCTCCCAATTCATCCTTATCCTTTGCACCTTGTCCAAAGATCGCTCGAGAAATCTGCTTATCGCGTTCAGAATAGCCCGCCTTTCCTGTGCGGATATTCATTTTACTATTCCCCACCGCAAACATAGCGTCCGGCATTTTTGTATATTTTCTTCGGAAATTCAAATATCGAGCACACGCACCATCTAGTTGATTTTCGATATTATCAGGCGAGACATCCATACCAAATACAAATCCTAGATTCGCCGCGATCCACTTGGGAAAATCACCCGCCTTCCCTACCGCATAATCGATGAGTGTATGTCCACGATTGCCGACACCCAATATTAGTTTCCGCTTAACGTAAAGATTATGAAAATTACGAAGCGCACGGGTATTGGTGTCCTTTCCGGTTCGGTTGTAATAAACATCTTCGTCTCCAGAATACGCGGGTATTTCTTGTCCCGTCGTAATCATTTCGCGTGTAATTGGGTTGTGAATGGATCGCCAATTACTATTTGCTACGTGATATGCGTTGCCATAATTTGACGCACCTGAACGCAAATCATTGGTTTTATCATAACGAACTCGTAACGGGACCCATCTCCAAGGACCCACCTTTGACGGATCGTAGCTAAATTCCACGATCATGTCTTCTTCGAAATATTCGTTTTCCTTGGTTAACAATACCATTCCACCCGTTCCATTATCATTCAACTTTACATTACACAGTGATGCATTGGGATCATACGGGTTTGTCGGTTGAAATGGGACTGGCTGGTAATTACGTTCATTGTCCTTGTCGCCAGGAGTCGGCAATTGGTCATTGATCACATCCAACATTGGATTTATGTATCCATGTTCAAATCGGTTAAACCCGCATCTCAATACGAGTGTTTTATATTGGACCATATTTTGCGACGTGGCCATATTAACACCATCTTGGAATACGTTATGTATTTCATCCTTACCGGTTTTATCCTTTTTCACAGAAACCAGGAAATCGATCGTATTGAATTCCGGAGGTTTCCATTTGAACGACAATGGCCATGTAAATTTATTCAATGGTCCGGCGTGACCTGATCTCTCCCCGCCGACACCGGTCGACGTCGGGGTGAAGATAAGACCGTCGGTATTATACTCGTATGACCCGTCACTTACTCTAGACAAAATGGTTGAGCAATGATTGAATGTAGATCCGTCGCGACTAGAATAAAACTCCTTACACTTGATAGTCAACCAACATGCGTGTTTATGCATACTGTCTTTTGACGAATTTTTTTTATGTGGGTCGCTATTACCAGAATCCTTGTCTAACACAGATATCGGTTTTAGCTTACGTATCAAATCTTGCAACAATGGGAATCGGAAATTGGCGGGCAGATCAGAATCTAACATCGGGGCAAAATTCAATTCGCGCACGCTTTTACCGTGAATGAAATAGAGATCAAATGCCGCATACAAATTCACAAACTTGCCCATTTTATCATATTTAATATGCTCGCCGTCAATAATTGTGTGAAATAGCTCCTTGTCTAGAGTCAGCATACCGGTGAATATTATGTTCATATTTGTATCAATCATATACATATGACCATTTTGCGCGATATATAACAGTTTGCGATCTCCATCGGCCTTATCCGTTACGGTATAATTTTCGCGAATATTCGGCACACTTAATGCGGAGTCGCCTCCATTTTCAGGTAGAGGGGCGATATTGCTGAGTTGTAAGGTATAGGAAGACGGTCCTATGAAATGTCGCGTCAATTTGCGTTTCGCAATATTTCGTTCGCGATCATCTTTGTTGAACAGCTTGTCGGCATATTCTTTACCCGATTCCTCGCCAAACGCACACATAATATATTGTCTCAATACACGGTCGCGTTCGCTGTATGTTATCGGGTAACTTGTTCCTTGCAATCCACTCAATACGATGCGCGTGCATTTACGTATCGCATCCATCAATTGGGTCGCTGTTTTATACGATGTTCCGGGTCCAACACGCGAGTTGTCTATTTCTAATTCGACTTCGTATGTTTCCGGGCTAGAGAATACACGGGCCTCTTGAATCGTAAATTGGGGGATAGGAACCCGGCGATCGGTCTTTGCCGAGCCCTTTACAATACTAATATCGAGAAATATAGGGAGCTCCGGATGTCCTAGGCGCACGCGATTAATATACCGAAACGTTTTCTTGGTATCCATCCATTTGGATAGAATCTGTTTTGGTGTCTCGGATCGAATCGTATAATCGTTTTCATATTGATAAGACACGCGAAAGTTGTGATCAGGAAACTCGACGGGCTTCAGTGGCTTATTCGTATCACGGTCTTTACCAATAAACGGAGGCGATTTACGTGTAAATTTAATCTTGTCGGAGGCCAGCGTAACGTCCATCGAAGAAAGCGCAAGCATACCTGGTTTATTCTGAACGGTCGTTGACGGAAGATCAATCAACTTTTGCAAATTGTTTGTGCGACAATATTCGCGTATTAAATCTACTCCCACTACTTCGGCGCGAATATTAGACATACGAATCTCGCCGGTATTACGGTTGGTTTCTTCGCTGTTAATACGTAGTAGACTTAATCCATCTGGCTGGGTTGTCGAAAATCCGGCATTATAGAATTGTTTTACGACATTATCATAATCGATCTTGGATATTGGCCGAGCATTTTTCGGATTGGTTCCAAATCGAACCTCGAGTTCACTCACGCGCCCGCGCTTATTGAAATGCGGATTATCGGCTAAATAAAATTCCACCATGGCCTCAAAATCAGATGCAGAATTTAAGGGTCGATCATTACCGGGCTTCCCGCTCGCATCACCCACGTTTTTATCAAACTGTGATGGCGACGGAGATTTCGGTTCTATTCCAGGGGGCGGTTCTTCCGGCGAACGCGGCCATTTCATAGAATCTGTATCCGGTGTTTCACTCATAATATATAAATGGTATATCTTATTCATATATTATTTTTCATCTTTATTATCAATTTTGTATCAACATTTTCACCAACTTATT
>Ga0209246_10000405_pt1 | contig 18575 bp, 17 predicted proteins | sample LauGreSpBDMM15SN_2_FD_187560 | JGI IMG/M metagenome (GOLD analysis project Ga0209246, IMG submission 187560) | Freshwater lake microbial communities from Lake Michigan, USA - Sp13.BD.MM15.SN (SPAdes) (version 2) | ecosystem: Environmental > Aquatic > Freshwater > Lake | place: Lake Michigan...
CTTATATGTACTGATAACTTTTTCACATAAAAAATGCAGCGGTTTCTGACTGACTCCGGCATGTATGGCAGGGGATTATAACGAAAGAACCGCAGGGAATGCAGGCCCAATAAAAAACCGGCCAGAAGCCGGTTTTTTGCATAAGCCCTGCCTTGGCCGGGATATGAGGTATAGCCAGTCTCAGGCAGCTTTCAGAGCCTTGATGGACTCATTCAGGCGGCTCTTGTGGCGAGCTGCCTTGTTTTTGTGAATGATGCCTTTATCGGCCATGCGATCAATTACCGGCACAGCCTCGTTATAGGCGGCGGTGGCTTTATCATAGTCTTTGGTCTCAATGGCACTGACTACCTTCTTGATGTAGGTACGTACCATGGAGCGGAAACTTGCATTGTGGCGACGACGTTTTTCCGCCTGTTTGGCGCGTTTACGGGCCTGTGCTGTGTTTGCCAAGGGATACTCCTGGAATGCTCTATATTCGGTTTAAGATTCTGGTCTTGCTTCCAGCCAAGTCTCTACGGTAATGCCGGTTAGAGCTGTCTGGAAATTTCGGGGGGATGGCCCCCGCAAAAAGACGCGCAATATGCATTTTAAGGTCTTAAAAGTCAAGTCTGGCTGGCAAGCCCTGTGGCGTCCCGGTAACATGGCCCCATTTGGATCCAGCCCAGTCTAATGCAGGCTTCACCCGAACCATCAAATTCCAGCTCCGGCACCCACAATCCTGGCAAGGGCCTGCTCAGGTCTTCCTTTATTACCGCTGGCTCCACGTTCATCTCCCGCATTCTTGGGGTGGTCCGGGAAACGGTGTTTGCTGCCCTTTTTGGGGATGGTCCTGCCGCCGATGCTTTTTTTGTGGCCTTCAAGATCCCCAATTTCCTGCGCAGACTGTTTGCCGAGGGGGCTTTTTCCCAGGCTTTCGTCCCGGTCCTGTCCGGGTATCGCGCCACTTCTGCCCGAGAGGAAGTCCAGCTGTTCATTGATCATGTCGCGGGCAGTCTGGGGCTGATTCTGTCGCTCGTCACCATTGTTGGTGTGTTGGCTGCCCCGGTATTGGCGGGAATATTTGCCCCGGGGTATCTGGACGATGCCGGCAAATTCGCGCTGTTGGTGGACATGCTGCGCATCACCTTTCCTTATATCCTGCTGATTTCCCTGACCGGCTTTGCCGGTGCGATCCTCAACAGTTATGGCCACTTTGCTGCTCCGGCCCTGACGCCGGTAATCCTCAATCTGGTTCTGATAGGCAGTGCCGTACTGCTTAGTCCCTTGTTTGCTGAACCCACCATTGCGCTGGCTTGGGGGGTATTGATCGCCGGTATGCTGCAATTGATGTTTCAACTACCTTTTCTTGGTCATCTGAAGCTGATTCCGCGCCCGCGCCTGAAACCCGGGCATCCCGGGGTAAAACAGGTGATTGGCTTGATGCTGCCCATCATGTTCAGTGTATCGGTGGGGCAAATCAATCTTATGCTGGATACCATTCTGGCCACTTCCATTGAAGGTGATGGCAGCGTCTCCTGGCTTTATTACTCCGATCGCCTGATGGAATTGCCCTTGGGCCTGTTTGGAATTGCCATTGCCACAGTAATATTGCCCGCGCTTTCGCGTATCCATGGCAAGGGCGATGAACGCCAGTTTGCCGCTACCCTCGACTGGGGCTTGCGCAGCATCGTGGTTCTGGGCTTGCCGGCCAGCGTTGCCCTGCTCCAGTTGGCGCACCCGATGGTGATTACTCTGTACCAGCGCGGGGAATTTGGTGTCGACTCCGTTGGACCCACTGCGAGCAGTCTGCAGGCATATTCGTTGGGTTTGGTGGCATTCATGGCAATCAAGATTCTTGCTTCTGCCTATTTTGCGCGGCAGGACACCAAAACCCCGGTGCGTATCGGGGTCATTGCGATGGTTAGCAACATGGTGCTGAATCTGGTCCTGATCATTCCTTTGGCGCATGTCGGAATGGCGTTGGCACTGTCAATCTCCGCTTCCATCAATGCCGGTTTGCTTTTGCACGGTCTATGCAAGCGTGGACTGGCTGTATTCAGCCGGGATTGGTTGGTTTTTGGCGCTCGACTACTGGCGGCGCTGGTCACCATGGTGGTCGTGCTGCATTTTCTGGCCCGGCCAGATGCGGTATGGATTGAATGGAGTGATTTGCGCAGGGTTGCCTGGCTGCTGCTGACCTGTAGTCTGGGAGGCCTTGCTTATCTGGCTGTGCTGGGCTTGTTTGGCCTGCGCATATCCCATTTCAAATCTTGAAACCCAACTGTCGAGATACGTCCTGGACAAGCCTTGAACCTGTTCAGGTGCGTATAATCAGCACCTGGTTTGGATGCTCGTAGCAATATGCAGATTTTTGATTCACCTGAAACAGCCAAAGCTGTGCTTGGTCCCTGTGTTGCAACCATTGGCAAATACGATGGTATGCACCTGGGGCATCAACGCATTCTTGATGCCATGCTTGAGCAGGCCCGGAGTCATGGCTTGCCATCACTTGTCATTCTCAGTGAGCCGCAGCCTGATGAGTTCTTTGCGCCGCTCACATCACCGCCGCGTTTGAATCATTTCCAGGACAAGGTGGATTTTCTGGCAGGCTATGGCGTGGATGCAGTGCTGCGTCTGCGGTTTGATGCCCAGGTCAGCCAGATTCCTGCCGGGCATTTCGTGGATGACTTTTTGTTGCAACGCCTGGGCGTGAGTACGCTGGTAATCGGCGATGATTTCCGGTTTGGCAAAAATCGCCAAGGTGATCATGCGCTATTGCAGCAGATGGCAGAACAACGCGGCTTTGAGGTGATCAGCGTGGCTCCCTGTTGCAGCGGAGTGGAACGAGTAAGCAGTACCTTGATCCGGCAGTATCTGCAGAGCGGTGACTGTGCACGTGTGGCCGAGCTGCTCGGTCGAGCCTACAGCATCAGCGGAGAAGTGGTTTTGGGCAGGCAACTGGGGCGCCAGCTGGGAGTGCCCACTGCCAATGTAGGAGTCTTGGCCCGTTCCCTCCCGATGACTGGAGTATTTGCCGTACACGTTGAATGGAACAATTCCACATACCCGGGAGTGGCGAACATCGGCTACAAGCCCACGGTCAGTGACGAGCGGGTTCCTTCACTGGAAGTACATTTTCTTGATTTCGACCAGGATCTTTACGGCGACCGTATTCGTGTCATGTTCCTGTACAAGCTGCGCGATGAAATGAAATTCAGCGGATTGGAACAACTGAAACAACAGATTGCACAGGACATCGCTCAGGCGCGTGAAGTTCTTGGAGCATCGCAGCAAGCCACCGCTGCGAAAACAGTGCTGGTGACGGCATGAATAAGGTCGTGGCAAGACAACGCGAGCTATCGTTTCCTGTAATTGGCCTTGTCGTCACGGTGATAATCGTGCTTGATCAAATAACCAAATACCTGTGCGATACCTATCTGCCATATGGGCAGAACCTGCCTGTGGCTCCAGGGTTTGATCTTTTGCTGGTCTATAACACCGGTGCAGCGTTCAGTTTTTTGAGCGAAGCGGGTGGCTGGCAACGCTGGATTCTGGCTGGCATTTCACTCACTGTAAGCAGTGGTATTGCAGTTTGGCTGTGGCGGTTGCCGAAACATCAGCTATTGTTGGGTTTTGCATTAACCCTGATTCTGGCGGGTGCGCTGGGCAATCTGTATGACAGGATCGTGTTTGGCCATGTCATTGATTTCATCAGTGTGTATTTCATGGATTGGCGCTTTGCTACATTCAACATCGCTGATGCAGCCATCAGTATCGGGGCTGCGCTGTTGGCCCTGGATGTGTTTATCGGGAAGGATACAGATGCCGCGTCCTGATTCATCCAGTTTGCTCCATGTTGTCCAGCTTGATGAGACTCAGCCCTCAGCTGCTTCAGAGCCGGTATATGCTTCTGATCAAGTAGGACCAGGCATGCGCGTGACCTTGCATTTTTCCCTGGCGCTGGAGAGTGGAGAACTTGTCGATAGCTGTTTTGACAAGGCTCCAGCCAGTTTTGTCGTGGGAGATGGCAGCATGCTGTCCGGATTTGAACGTTCTCTGTTTGGACTTGAAGCGGGTGCCAGCCATGAAGCTTGCATCCCTCCCGCACAGGCTTTCGGCCTACCCAATGCAGATAACGTACAGGGATTTCCGCGCTATCGCTTTCCGGCAGATTTGCCATTGTGTGAGGGCTTGCTGATCGATTTTGCCGACAGCGCCGGCAACAGTCAGGCCGGAGTAGTCAGAAAATTCGACAGCACCCGAGTGGAAATTGATTTCAATCATCCGCTGGCGGGCAAATCCATAGTGTTTCGCGCAAAGGTGCTTGGCATCGAATCCGGAGTTTGAGAAATGGACAAGACGCAGGATCAAGCGAGATTTGTTATTCAACTGGCTAACCCCAGGGGTTTTTGTGCTGGCGTGGATCGAGCCATCGACATCGTCAACAAGGCGCTTGATATGTATGGCTCTCCGATCTATGTCCGGCATGAAGTGGTGCACAACAAATTTGTGGTGGAAAGCCTGCGCCTGCGTGGCGCCATTTTTGTGGATGAATTGGCCGATGTGCCGCATGCTGCCCCGGGTGCACCTTCTCCTATCGTGATCTTCAGTGCCCATGGGGTTTCCCGGGCAGTGAAGAAAGAGGCCGACCTGCTCGGACTGAAAGTATTTGATGCCACCTGCCCTCTGGTAACGAAGGTGCACATGGAGGTCTTGCGTTACAGCAGGTCGGGCCAGGAATGCATCCTGATCGGTCACGCCTTCCATCCGGAAGTGGAGGGAACCATGGGCCAGTATGACGAAAAACATGGCGGCAGGATTTATCTGGTAGAAGAAGAGACTGATGTCTTGAAGCTTGAAGTGCGTGATCCGGCACGTCTGGCGTATGTCACGCAGACCACGCTCTCAATGGATGACACTTCCCGTATCATTGATGCGTTGCATGAGCGTTTCCCCCGTATCAAGGGTCCGCGCAAGAAGGATATCTGTTATGCGACCCAAAACCGTCAAGACGCAGTGAAGCAACTGGCTCTGGAAAGCGAGTTGGTACTGGTGGTCGGTTCGCCCAATAGTTCCAATTCCAACCGTTTGCGCGAGCTTGCCGAGCGCAGCAAGTGCCGGGCCTACCTGATCGATACCGCTGATGAGATTCAGGACCTGTGGCTGGAAGACGTAAAGAAGGTAGGAGTCACCGCAGGAGCCTCGGCTCCCGAGATCCTGGTGCGGGAAGTGATCCAGCGTTTGGTGGAGTTGGGGGGCCAGGAACCGCAGGAAATGCAGGGCGTTGAGGAAAACATTGTGTTTTCAATGCCAAGGGAACTCCGCAACCAGGTTCCATGATAGAGGGTATTCTGATAAATGGTATTCCCATAAAGGGTATCGTGATGGTATTCACAATCCCCGTAAAATCTTGCAGCCAGTCACTGGAACTGCTGGCGGGATCACTTTATTTTCAGCCCAGCAGTCTAGTCTGGATCTGTAAATTCAGGCTTGCACTATAATAAACAACATATGTAACTGCTTGCCGGTTAAGGACGAAATTCAAAGTGAGGGTGAGGGTGCTGATCAAGGTTAAGACCCCAGGATCGAATGCCAGTGGTTTTAGCTTGCTGGAGATGCTGATTACCATGACGATCCTGGCGATCATCATAACCGTGGCGGTGCCAAGCATGACTGAATTCACTTCCAATCAAAGACTCATAGGGGCCACGCAACAGGTTTATTCCCATTTACAGCAAGCTCGCTCCGAATCCGTGGCACGCAATACCACTGTATATGTCAATTTTGCAGAAGATGGTACTGCTTCCTGGGAATATGGCGTCAGCAGTGTCACGAGTGCATGCGATCTCACTGTTACCGCCGCTGCAACTGCCAATGCATGTGTCCTGGTAATCGATGATGGAGATGGAACGGTTGATCCTGGCAATGGCTCTGTTGATACGGGAGATCTTGTGCTGATGCGCTATACAAATGCCGATTACCAGGGCGTGCTAATGGATACAGCCAGCTTTTCCAGCGGCACCACCCAATTCTTGTTTGACCCAACGCGCGGAACTTCAACCTCCGGCCAGGTTAATCTTACTGGCAGCAACGGCAATGACTTGCGCGTAACAGTAAGCCTGCTGGGCCGCGTTTCCATCTGTACACCGGACGGCAGCATGACTGCGTACCCGGATTGTTGAAGATTATGAAATCCAGCAACCAGAGCGGATTTACCCTCACCGAATTGATGATCACGATTGCGCTCGGCATGAGTGTGATCAGTTCGGTATTGCTTGGTTATCTTGCGACCTATACAAGCTCCATGAACACCATGGCTGCGAGCAGGCTCAACCAGGAGCTGGGGACACTCATGAGCGTGATGGTGAGTGATTTGCGCCGTGCCGGTTATACCTCGGATTTTGATTCGGCAGATTTTCCTGCCGACAATGCATTCGGTGTGGTCGATTCAACCGGACTGGAAATTTTCGACAGCATGGCCAGCAACACCCAGCAGGCTGCTACTGGCAGTGGCACCTGTATCGTGTATTCCTATGACCGGGACGAAGATGGTGTGGTGGACGTTGATGAACTCTCCGGTTTTCGTCTCAATACCGGTGTTGTGCAAATGCGCACCAGCGGTAATGCCGCTGATCCTGATACCTGTGCCACCACAAACAACACCTGGGTTGATCTCACCGATGACAGTTTTGTGACCGTCAGTGCGCTCACCTTCAATCTGGCAGATTCACAATGCCTGAACACGCGTGAGCCCAATACCATTGATGATGACACTGATGGTACGGTCGATAACATGGAAGAGTATGACTGCTACGAAACAGCGCCTGTAGCGGCGAGCGGAGACATTACCGTGGAAACCCGGCAGATCACCATCACAGTGACCGGCAACCTGAATACCGATGCCTTCGTCAGGACCTCATTGACGCAGAACGTGCGTGTGCGCAATGACTGGGTGAGGGTACGTTGATGGGTTTGCCGCTCTTGGACAGGAACCTGGTCAAGTTGAAGCCCCAGCGTGGAGCAATCACACTGGTAGTTTCCCTTGCCATTCTCATGCTCAGCACCATGGTCACCTTCAATGTGTCCAAGGCCATTCTGATGGAGCAGAAAATAACCAACAATGAATCCCGTGCGACCCTGGCTTTCGAAGCTGCAGAAGCCGGCATGATCCAGGCCATGGCCTATCTGCGGAATGATCCGGATGTGGACCTTGATGGCGTGGTAGACGCAGTATTCGACACCAATGCTGATGGTGAAGGTGACACCAATACGATGGACGTGGGTACAGGCAGTGTGACCGTCACGGTGACTGACTTGTCCGGCAACCTGACTGAATTTGCCATCTCGGCCCAGGGGTTCAGTGATGACAGAAGTGCTACCCGTACAATCAGTCAGGTGATGGTTACCATCAACCCTTTGCCAAACTCTCCTTCCAACCCGGTCATTTCCAAGGGCAGCATCATTATTTCCGGTTCTGCCACCGTCCATAACCCGGAGGGCCACAGCACGATCTGGAGTGGCAACGATATCGATCTGGGGTCCAACAATTCCACCAGCACTGAAGTTCCGGATGCCGCAGATCCGGATTATCCGGGCTGTATGGATATCCCCATGAGTTGTGACCTGGTCGATTCCTCCAACCGCCAGTTGGCTGGTGTCGATATCATCGAGAACGACTCCAGTCTGGGCAGTCTTACCGTAGACGAATTTTTCCAGAATTTTTTCGGCATGAGCAGAAGCACTTACCGTGCGTCGATGGTGACGATAGATACCACGCCTGGCGCTGCCAATGCGGCGATTGATCTGGCGACTCATGAAGTAATCTGGATAGAAGGCGACCATACGTTCAGCGGGGTCACTGTGGGTTGTACTACATCCGTGACTGGCAACAACGTATGCCCTGCAGCGAATACCAAACCCAGCATAGTAATCGTCAATGGCAACGCCTCTTTCAGTGGCACGCCACAGTTTTATGGACTGCTGTTTGTCACTGGTAGTGTCGATGTGGGTGGTAATACAAACGTCCATGGCGCAATGGCGACAGCTGGCAATGCAACCAGTTCGACTGGCGGTAGCCTGGACGTCTGGTATTCATCCAGTGTATTGGGTGGAACCTCTATGGCAGGTGCTTCCACCGGAAGCGCGGGCACTTGGAAGGATTTCTAGGAAATCCGGGAAGCTTGATATGATAATTTCACGCAGACATGGCAAGGGTTTTGGCCTGATCGAAATCCTGGTTACCCTCGGTATCCTCACCGTGGGGATTCTTGGCGTAGCCACATTAAATGGCGTCATCACCCGGCAGAGCCAAGACAACAAGGCCAGAACCGAGGCGATCAGCATAGCGCAATCACGCATTGAATCGATGCGTAACTACACCAACAGTGCGGGCAGCCAGACGGAGTTTGACGCCCTCTATGCAGTGACCAGCGGCTTTGCCAACAGCACGAGCATCACCGGAGTGAACGCAGTTTTCACCCGTACCGAGAGCGTTGCAGCCGGCACCATGAGCAGACTGGTTGCCGTCAATGTTGCCTGGTCTGATCCGGAGGGGAATGCACAGAATGTTACTTTGGATACGGAACTGTCTTATGTGTCGCCACGAAGCGCGGGGGATTCGGCACTGGATGCCGCTCCGGATCTGGTAGCGGCTCCCACCGGGCGAGCGCGCCTGGGTGAAGGAGAATTGCCACAGGATGCAGTAACCGCGTCCAACGATGATGGCACCTCTCTCTATGACCAGGGTGAAGAACGCATGCTGGTTGCGGATGACCAGATCGTGTTGACACTGGCAAACGCCTGTCAAACCGAAGACGGTACCTGCATTGATTTCGTCAGGATCAAAGGCAAGGTTTACATCGATACCGCCACCCAGAACAACCTTGAACCAGGGGAAGTTTTCCTGGTTGCTTCAGATGCGGCTTACTGCGCGCGTTATTTTTTTGCCGATGGCGCAACCGAGCCTACCCCAGTCACGGCGACAACTACTGAAGCCCGTACTACTCCCAACGGCAACTATAAATACTTCAACTACACCTGCTACATCGGTGGTGGCTGGCATGGCAACATCGGCATCATCCTTGCCGGGGGCACAACACAGTCGGACAAGATGTGCGTCGGTGATCCTGTTTCAGAAAATGCCTGGGAACAGCCAGTCATCGCTTCTCGCCGCGTGTATCGTGGCATGCTCTACAAATATGACGACAGCACCGACAGCGGAAAGGAAGAAATTGATGATGGGGCTGGCGGCTCCCTGATCAAATATTACAGCCAGGGTATCGCTGACCAGACCGAACTCCCTGATCCCGACAGTGGGGACCATGGCCATGATTTCGTGATCGCCTCATTGTCAGCCTCCGCGACAGAAGGCAGTAACTGTATTACCCAGAGTCTTATGTTGCGTGCAGATACCGATACGAATAATGACGGCCGGAAAGGCGACCTGTATGCCGGCAATCCTACGGATTTCATCTGTTTGAATGACGGGCTGCTGGATCATCATGACACCGCGGTGTTTGGATCAAGCGTCACCTGCCCTTATGATCCGTCCGATCCGCCGTCCACACGGCATCTGGTGTCCGGCTTGATCAGTGTGACTGCGCAGTCAAATGCGGGTAACAACACGCTGATGAGTAGCGTCAATGCGTATACCTCTGATGGTCCTGGCAACTGTTTGATTGCCCCCTATACCCATGATGGCAGCAAATATCATGTGACCTATGCCTGTGACGTATACGACTGGGGTAATGGCTGGAACGGCTATTTGCAGGCCATCTATGATGCATCGGCTATCAGTTGCTCTCCGAACAAGATCAATAAAACCGGTATTACGGCCGACAGCAGTACCGGCAACAATTTCACCAGTTGTTCATTGGGTTCATATGCAGTATTTACCGGGACAGTGAATGCCTCTTCCAACCGGAAATTGACCCGTGTCGCCATTAGCGGCGGCGGGACCTGCACTGTGGCAACAGGCGGCCTCAGTTATGAATGTATTTCCCACAACATTTCCCCAGGTACTTACAGCGGCACGCTGACGTTTACTCCCAGTGGTGGGGTAGCCTGTCGTTCACCGATGACTCAAACCGCTATTCCAGCCGGATATCAGACCCTGAATGTGAATATCAGGGCCAATGCTGGACAGTGTCCTTGACGGCTGGTAAAAACCAAAGCGAATATAGGTGATCTTGCGGTAACAGCTTCGGCAGATGGGGAATATCCGGAAAATGCAAAACAACAAGAACAGTGGTTTCACCCTGATTGAACTCATGATTGCCATTGCAATCATTGGCATCCTGTCGATGGTCGCCTACCCCGCTTATCAGGACAGCATTCGCAAAACGCGCCGTGCCGACGGCATTGCGGCGGCTCTGTCGATCCAGGTGGCACAGGAAAAATTCCGTGGCAGCTGCCCCTACTATGCCCAGTCATTGGGTAGCACGAATACATGTGGAGCGAATGCAGGCGCCAGCACTGTAAGTGCTGACAGCACCAGCAAAGATGGATACTACACTTTGTCTATCGTGGCCAGCAGCGCCACGGGCAATGCCTATACCATCAATGTCGATCCCACGGGAGACCAAGCCAGTGATACAACTTGCGACCCTATGACCATCGCCTACAGCACGGCGAATCCCGCAGGTACCAAAGCCCCGGCAGATTGTTGGTAACTCCTGCAGAAGCAACAGAGGCGGAAGCATTTCTGCCGCATGCGTTCCCTAATTGCAAATCACATTCTTGCCCTGGCTGTTCTCGACGATGCCGTCACCGTCCTCGTCGCGAGCCATGCGGGTTTTCCCGCTAAAACTTACAATCAGTTGCCGTGCCAGCTGCATATCACCATCCCGCGGACAAAATGTGAAATTTCCATTCTGGAAGTTGGTAATGCCACGCGGCGTTAGCTGCAGATACTGCCGGTTCTTGAAAGAATTGAAGCTCAAGGCACCTGTGGCCTTGATTGCCGGATTCCTGAAGAGCAACCGGTCAGCCCCGTTCAGTGCATGATCGGCATTAATGTCAGTGAAGAGGATGTTTCCGTCTCTCCAGCTGCCCTGACAATGCTGGCCGTCATTGCTGCGGCAAAAGGTCACCATCACGTTTTCACTGATGGCACTGAAACGGGCCATCGCAATACTGTTCTGGAGTTCCGTCATCATGTTGCCGACTTCCATTTGCGTGCGACGATAACTGAATAGTGGAGCGGCCAAATTGACCAGCAGAAATGCCAGGATTGCCAATGACAGAACAAGTTCGATCAGCGTAAATCCCCTAATATACGAGCGCATGGACACCTCCTTGTGTCCATCCCAGTTAAGGCCTGATTGGTATTTTTGTAAAGGCGGAATGCTGGGGATTGATCGTCCGTAAAGGGAGCGGCTAGTCCAGTCCCAGCTTTTTCAAACGATATCGAAAAGAGCGGAAGCTCATGCCAAGTTTCTTGGCTGCTGCGGTACGGTTCCATTTGCTGGACTGCAAGGCTTTCTGGATCGCATCGCGTTCGACTTCCTCAAGATGCTTTTCCAGCGAGTAGGCTTGATCTGTTGCCGGAACCGGCATGCTGTTGCCCGCTTGCGGGATGACAGCTTGGAGAGGCGTCAGTTCAAGCACAGGGCTGGCGCCAACAACAAGTTCCGGCATATCGCCGAGGCAGATGATGGCATCGTCTGCAAGTGCACTGGCCCGATGCAGCATGTTTTCCAGTTCACGAATATTGCCGGGAAAAGCATAGTGCTGCATTGCTGCGAGGACTTCTTCATGCACCAATGCCGGCAGATTGCCGGTTTCGCGTGCCACATTCTGCATAATGTGTTTAACCAATTTGGGAATGTCATCCTTGCGTTCGCGCAGAGGTGGCACATGCAATTCAATTACATTGATGCGGTAATACAAGTCCTGGCGCAGCAAGCCGCGCTCTACCTGCTCGGCCAGGTTTTTGTGGGTCGCGCTGAGCAGACGGATGTCGACTGGTATTTCTGTTTGGGAACCTATCGGACGAATGGATTTTTCCTGAATGGCTCTGAGCAGCTTAACCTGCATGTGCAAAGGCAGATCGGCGATTTCGTCGAGAAACAGGCTGCCACCGTGCGCAGCCTGGAACAGGCCAATCTTGTCCTGGTCGGCACCGGTAAAACTCCCTTTGCGATGCCCGAAGAATTCACTCTCCATCAGCTCTGAAGGGATGGCGCCACAGTTGATCGCGATAAACTCCTTGTCCTTGCGCGGTCCTTCAGCATGAATGGCTCGTGCCACCAGTTCCTTGCCACTACCTGATTCTCCGCTGATGAATACCGGTGCCTGGCTTCGGGCCAGCTTGCCGATTTGTTGACGCAGTGCCTGGATGATCCTGGATTCTCCTACAATCTTGTTGAGTACCGGATTGCGGGAATCCTTTGCAGTGGGTTGGCTCAGTTTGAGCGCGCTGGTGACCAGTGCGCGCAATTTCTGCAGGTCCACCGGTTTGGAGACAAAATCGAAGGCGCCGGATTTCAGTGCGGTAATGGCCGTCTCGGTACTGCCATGTGCTGTTATGACTGCGACAGGAAGCTGCGGGTATCCGATTTGGATTTCGCGTACCAGCGTGAGACCGTCTCCATCCGGCAGTCTCATGTCGGTAAGGCAGAGATCGAATGCATGGGTCTGCAGCAGTTGCCGCGCCTCGTCGAGACTCCCTGCAGATCTGGTGCCGATATTCATGCGTCCAAGCGTGATTTCCAGCAGTTCCCGGATATCTGGTTCGTCGTCGATTATCAGTACTTGTTGCGGGTTTGACATGCAATGGCTCGAAGCAATTCAGGCTTCAGCTGATGTTACGGTCAGGATGGGCAAATTGTATGCGGAAACAACTCAATCCGTCATTTGTGCGACAGTGGAAAATCCTGGCTTGGTTAGCCTCACAGATTTCCTTGCAGATAAACAGCCCCAGGCCAGTGCCACTGTTTTCAGTGGTGAAAAAAGGTTCAAACAATTGATCTATATATCCAGGAGCAACGCCAGGACCCTGATCAATGACATCCAGCACCGGGCAACCGGTCTGTACATGCAAATAGGCATTTAACTGAACAAAGGGCAGGCCAGTGGTTTTCTCACTGTACCGCAATGCGTTGTCACAGAGATTGGTCAACAGTTGCTCCAACTGGCTCTGGTTAAAGCACATGGACATGGTTTTCTGTTCGACCCTGAGCGTGCAATCAATGGGCTTTGCATAACTGTTGCGAAACCGCGAGACATACTGCTCCAGCCAGGACTGCAGCTCGAATACTTCCGGTGGCTGCTGGCGTGGACGTGAGAGCTGCAGAATATTCTCAATGATGGTGTTCACCCGCTGGGAGTGGGTATTTATTATTGCAAGCAGGCGCCGGTCTTCTGCCTCAATCTGTCCGGATTCATTGAGCAGTTGGCATGCATGGCTTATTGCACCCAGCGGATTGCGTATCTCGTGCGCAATACTGGCCGAAAGCCTGCCCAATGACATCAATTTCAGATGCTGGGCACGGCTGCTCAGTTGTGAGTAATCCTCGAGAAAAATCAGGATATTCTTTTCTTTTTCGGTTTGCAGGAACGAAAAGCTGGCAAGTATTTCTGCAGAGCCTGGCGCAACCTGCAAGGGGGGACGACTTTGATCCGGGTTCGCCTGCCAGAGCTGTAATTGTTGTGCCAGCTCAGCTGGTAACTGCTTCAATGCATGCTCGTCCTGGGTGCCGGGTGTCAGCAACAAATGACGTGCGGAATCGTTGCTATTGAGGATGTCACCTCTGTCTGTCACCACCACAATCCCTGTCTTCATGCGCTGGATGATCTGCTGATTGATCTTTTGCAAGGATTGGATGCTCGCGGCCTGCTGGCGGTTGATCAGTTCCTTTTGGCGAATGCGAAAACCCAGATACTGGAGAGTCAGCGAGGTGGCGAACAGGATCATGCCCAGCATCCCGGCCTGGACGGAATAGCCTTCAACGGCAGGCGTAGTAAAATTCAGGTAACTCTCACTGTAGATCGCAGCAATGGAACCCACTGACGCAAAGAAGATACCGAGTCTGGTGCCAAAGAGGATGCTGCCGGTTGCAACCGGAATAATCAGCAAATGGGCCAGTCCGCTGCTGACCCCACCGCTGGTGTAGCTGATCAGGGTCAGCAGCAGAATATCGATAATCAAAGTGCTGAAATAAATTAAACCCCTGGCATGGGCGCCCGATTTTGCCTGCAAGGGCAGTAACAGCAGGGACAGGGTATTTGCGATGGCATAGAAGGCCCACAGTTGCTCAAACAGCGCTTGATCAACGGATCCCAGTGGCGAAGTGGTTGCGCGGAAGTAGTAACTGAGAGCCAGAATCAGCGACAGCGCCAGCCGGTAAAGGTGATAAATCTGAAAGATCTTGAGGTTCTGCTCGCGCGTTTCTGCATCGGCTGAGGCGGCAAGCAGTCTGGTGTCTAGACCAAACATTCAGTGCTTTTCCAGCCAAGCCTGCTTGTGAGGCTGACCACAGAACCAGTCGTTACCGAACTTTACTGCGGCATTCTCTGGTAGATGGACTTCACACAGGCGACATTTGACTATTTTGAGGGGGATTTTTTTATTGGAGCCGCCTTTTCCATTGGCACTGCCCCTGGAGCTTCCTTTGGCACCCTGGTTTGCAGCATTTGTTGACTGCGTATCGTGCCGCTGTTTCATCAAATAGTTCCTGATCAGGAACCAGGCAATCCAGACAAATATCAGGGTTAAAACAATTCGGATAGGATTCATGGGTTGCTCGTCACTTTTTCCTGCAAACCCTGCCTGCTTTGGTATGCGACTCTTTTGCCAATATGCCGGGAATGTCAGACAATACCTCACCCAAGCAGCATAATCCAGACACAACCAAGTCAGTTACTGGCACCTGCTTTTCACCGCACTATTCATACCAATACTTTTGCTTCATTTTTGCTTGAGGTTACCCTTGGCTTCCAGTGCTTCACCTTCCCGTTTTGTTGTGGTCATGGCCCAGGTAAATCCCTTGGTGGGTGATGTGCATGGCAATACGGAACTCGTCTTGGCAACCGCGAACAAGGCAATGGCCGAATTCAAGGCGGACATGGTCGTTTTTCCCGAGCTCATTCTGACAGCCTATCCTCCCGAGGATCTGTTGTTGCGCCCCAGCCTTGACCCCAGAATTTCAGAGGCCTTGGCGCAGTTATGTGCTGCGAAATTCCCCCTGTATCTTGTGATTGGTTATCCGGGCAGGGAAGGTGGCAGGCTGTACAACATGCTCGCAGTTATCCATCACGGTGAAATCATTGGCACGTACAAAAAACAGCGCCTGCCTAATTATCAGGTTTTCGACGAGAAACGTTATTTCAAGCGCGGTACTGAAGCATTGGTTCTTCCCATCGCAGGCATGCGTGTAGGTTTCACCATCTGCGAGGATTTATGGAAGGGTTACGCAATGGCCCAGTCGGCGGCAGCAGGTGCCCAGTTGATGATCAACATCAATGGTTCGCCCTACCATCTCAACAAAGTTGAAGAGCGTCGCGAAGTGATGCGGCAGCGTGTCACTGAGGGACAGATGCCGCTGATTTATGTAAACCAGATTGGTGGCCAGGACGAACTGGTGTTTGATGGCGCTTCGATGGCGATGAATGCAGATGGCAGCATTGCAGTGCAAGCTGCCCAATATACAGAACAGTTACTGCCTGTACAGGTTTTGGTCGGTGACAGTGTAAGCCTTGAAGCCGGTATTCAGTCTCCGATACTGACCCAGGAAGCCGATCTTTACCAAGCCCTGGTTCTGGGTTTGCGCGACTATGTCAACAAGAACCGTTTTCGCGGTGTCGTACTGGGTTTGTCTGGCGGTATAGATTCGGCACTGACGCTGGCGCTGGCGGTGGATGCGTTAGGCAAGGAGCGTGTGCATGCAGTCATGATGCCGTTTGCTTACACCGCACAAATGAGCATAGAGGATGCGGAGGCCGAAGCACACATTCTGGGGGTGGATTACCGGACGATTCCGATTGGTGATGTCTATGCCGGTTTCATGGTGGCACTCAAGGATGAATTTGCCAATCTGCCCATGGATCTCGCTGAGCAAAATCTGCAGGCCAGGTGCAGGGGAGTAATCTTGATGGCGATTTCCAACAAGAAGGGCCTGCTGGTTTTGACTACAGGCAACAAGAGTGAGATGGCTGTAGGTTATTCGACCTTGTATGGCGACATGGCAGGGGGCTTCGATGTACTCAAGGATGTACCGAAGATGCAGGTCTATGCGCTGGCACAATACCGCAACAGTCTTGGTGCCACGCCTGTGATTCCGCAGCGGGTACTGGAGCGACCTCCTTCGGCGGAGTTGGCTCCGGGTCAGGTGGATCAAGACAATCTGCCGCCATATCCGGTGCTCGACAGGATTCTGGAGCTGTATGTGGAACAGGACAAGAGTGCTGCCGATATTATTGCCCAGGGTTTCGACAAGACTGTGGTAGAGAAGGTTGTCAGGCTGGTTGACATCAATGAACACAAGCGTCGGCAAGCCCCGATCGGCGTGCGTATTTCCAAGCGCGGCTTCGGACGTGACCGACGCTATCCCATCACGTCGGGTTGGCGTGTCGGGAACTGACCATAGGCACTCTGCGCACTCAGAGGTACTGGATTCGCGGGTTTAGGCTTGTTTCGGTTTATTTAAAAAATGGCGCAGTATCTGGGCCAGGCACGCGCCTGTCAGTGCAATAAATAACAGGCGCACCACAGGGCTTGGTGTTCCATCGTAAGTCCAGGCGAGTATCGGCCCTGCCAACGCACCAAAGCCGAAGCGCAGGGTTCCAGTGACGGCCGCGGCTGAACTCGCTTGACGCGGAAATTCAATTAGTACGAGCGCGTCGGCATTCACTGCAGAGATGCCAAGGCAGCCAACTATGCAGACAAAGCACGCGACTGTCGGCCACAATCCCAATGCAAAATGCGTTAACAGCAAGAGGAAAAATGCAAATACGGCACCCAGCGCCAGGCCTGCATGCATCAAGCGGCGCGGGCCGTAACGGGAAACGATGCGTACATTGATAAAGTTGGCGAGAATCAGCGCACCTGCCGAAAATGCGAAGAGAATGCCGAATGCAGTTTCACTGACGCCGAACCAGGTGATGTAAACGAAGGAGACTGACGTCAGGTAAGTGAAAAAAGCCACTGACGACAGCATGTAGCACAACAAGTCTGGATAGATTTGGCTATTCCCCAATATGGTCCGATAAGCACCCAACAAGGAAGTCGTGCTCCCTGGCTGATCTGGTGCTTTCGTTTCAGGCAATAATTTCCAGGCCACGCCCAGCAATATGACAGGGTAGAGCGTAAGTACCGCAAAGATGCCTTCCCATCGGGCAAAGAGGAGCACAAGAGATCCAAGCAAAGGTGCCAGCAACGGGGCTATCAACATGATCATCGTCACGGCCGACATCCCCTTGGCGGTATCCTTGCCATAACAGTCCCTGATCATCGCCGGAATCACAATGGTTGCGGCACTGCCAAGAATTCCCTGCAATAGCCGCACGAGAAGAAATATCGTGCCATCGCTGCTGAGCGTAAGCAGCAGGCTGGTCAGTGCAAAACCGCACAAGCCAAACAATGCTAGTGGTCGACGCCCATGACGATCTGCCAGCGGACCAAATACCAGCATGCCCAAGCCAAACCCCAGCAGGAATACACTGAGTGAATTCTGCACGGTGTTTATGTTGGTGCCGAGATCCGCTGCTATTTGCGGAATGGCGGGCAAGTACATGTCGACAGCCAACGGTGGCAGGGCAGCAATGGCAGCCATCAGCAAAAGCGGTAGCTTCGCTCTTAAATGAGCGGAGGGAGCAGAGTGATCCATGGCAACCCGGTTCTAGTTTAGGCGGCCGATGGCCATTTCGAGACGGAAGGCGGTAAACCAGCTGCCATCGCGGGTAGTGGCCTCAGTGAGCTTTTCCCACTGATAGCCTGGGGATAGTTCCCAGAATAACCAGGGGCGCGCGAAGTTCCGGCGCAACCGTATTCCGACTTGGTAAAGGCCGACAAAATTCTGGTTGGTATTGCCGCCCACGCGGGCGAAGTAGCTGATACCACTGCTGTCGTCGTAGCGTGACAGATAGGCCAGGGAAGAACCCCATTCATCGCCATCAAGCTTTTCTTCATAACGGTATTCTGTAGACCAGCGCAACAAGCTGTTGTCACTAATGCTTCGATCAAGCTGGTACTGGGTAAAGGAACCCAAGCCTTTGCCATCAATGAAATACACGGTTTCGGAGAGTCGATTGGACATGCTCTCAGACAAGGGTGATTCATAACGGTAACGCATACTGGTTCGCAATTTGAGGCTTGAACGCAGGCCTATGCGGAAGTCCAAACGGGATTTCTTCTGGTCGCGCAAATTTACTTCCACGTTTACACGCGTACTTTGCGGCTCATTGAAAATCGGGTTTTGCGTGTAATAGCTGGTACCTTCACCCTGGTCTTCGGAAAAAATCAAACTGATTCTCTCGTCAACTCTTGGCAGATGCAGGCGCCCACGCAAGCGCAAGCGGGTATCGAGTTGTTCACCTTCCTGCCAGCGTACTTCAGGGATCAGGCGCAAGGAGGAATAGGCAGCTTCCAGATCGCTGCG